>ERZ833822.570-NODE-570-length-42304-cov-35.720467_pt1 | contig 42304 bp, 39 predicted proteins | sample MGYA00519913_ERZ833822 | MGnify/ENA primary metagenome ERZ833822 (study PRJEB31850, sample SAMEA3708746) | human gut metagenome | biome: human gut; feature: human-associated habitat; material: faeces | place: China | collected 2014 ... | reverse complement strand
GTCGATACGGTATTGGATTTGGCCGACACGCAGGCTTATGAAGAACAGCAACGGCTGATACAACGGCGAAAAAAACGACGATTACACAGATAATGCTATTGAAATTTTGCACGACTGAAAGTGTTCGTCCGAATTCAAGATTTTGAGGAATTCGATACTATTTGCAGAATGACTAAAAAATCTTGCATTTGTAAATAATATTTAGCACTCATACTTCAAAATCTACATTATGGGTGCACATATCAAATTTAGCACGAACATCGTTATTTTAAGAAGTGGCTTGAAGTCGATGTAGATTGGAATTACCCGTTTCGTTCCCGAGTCGAAGAGATTTGTTAACGCTTGAATATGGATTGAGAGGTAGGTTTAGCCACACGGATATAGAGAAAATATTAAATTCGGACGGACGGAAAAGTTTACTCTGAGCGTTACGGGATTTTACTTTGGATGATTGATTGTATGAGATTGGAATAGAATGTTGCAAGGTATATAGTGTGGGTTTTATTATAAAGAAAGCATGATCCGGGCAATATCTACGCAATAATGAATTTAAGGGAATTGTTAATTTTGAATTACACCTTTTTCTCGACCCTCATTTTGTTAGAACTGCTTCATAGAAAATAAGAACCAGAACGGAATGTCACGGTTCTTTAATTTTATTATCCTTCCGATTACCCAAAGAGTATATGGGTTTCGGGACAAATATTATTTTTGAGCTTGCATGTCAAAAAGTATCTTTGCTCCCATTTTGAGTTCTGAATATTTGAGGCAGGGTTTTTCCAGCTCCTCGCCGTCAAAGGTCATGCTGCCGACATATCTGTTTTCCGGGGAGTTTTCCGGGGCTTCGATCACGATGTCGTTTCCGTTTTCGAGGTGGATCGTCGCGTGTTTGAACAGGGGCGATCCGACGGCGTATTCATCCGAAGCGGGACATACGGGATAGAACCCCAGCGCCGAGAAGGCGTACCATGCCGAAGTCTGTCCGTTGTCCTCGTCTCCGCAGTAACCGTCGGGCTTGGCCGAGTAGAGGCGATCCATCACCTCGCGCACCCACCACTGGGCCTTGTGGGGCTGTCCGCAGTAGTCATAGAGGTAGATCATGTGCTGTGCAGGCTGGTTTCCGTGGGCGTAGTTGCCCATGTTGGCCACCTGCATCTCGGTGATTTCGTGGATGCGGATCCGTAGTAGCTGTCGTCGTAGATCGGCGGCACCACGAACATTGAGTCGAACATCTGCGCAAAGCTCTTGCGGGCTCCCATCAGGTCGATCAAACCGCCGACATCGTGAAATACCGACCATGTGTAGTGCCATGCGTTGCCCTCTGTGTATGCATCGCCCCATTTGTAGGGGCTGAACGGCGACTGGAACGTCCCGTCGGCATTGCGCCCACGCATTAACTTCATTTCGGGGTCGAAGACATTCCTGTAATTTTGTGACGCCTTTTCCAGCCGTTTCGCATCTTCGTCCTTGCCGAGCATCTTCGCCACCTGTGCGATGCACCAGTCGTCGTAGGCGTATTCGAGCGTTCGGGCGGCATTTTCGGGAATATTCACGTCATAAGGGACATATCCCAGCGTATTGTAATACTCATACCCCCAGCGCCCTGTGGAGCTCACCGTGGGGTGTACCTTCCGGCGTCCTGCGAGCATCGCCTCGTAGAGCGTCGCAATGTCTTCCTCGGGGGTGACACCTTTCAGGATGGCATCCGAAACGACCGACGCCGAGTTGTTTCCGACCATGCACCCACGGTGTCCGGGCGAAGCCCATTCGGGCAGAAATCCGCTCTCGCGGTAAGCGTTTGCCAGCCCGGCCTGAATTTCGGCATTGACCGACGGATAGACCAGATTGAGCAGCGGAAACAGACTGCGGAAGGTGTCCCAGAATCCCGTGTCGGTATACATGTATCCCGGCAGTACCTCACCGTTGTAGGGGCTGTAATGCAGGATATTGCCGTTCTTGTCGATCTCGTAGAACTTGCGCGGGAACAAGGTCGAACGGTAGAGGCACGAATAGAACGTGCGGTACTGGTCCGTCGTGCCTCCCTCGACTTCAATACGTCCGAGCACCTCGTCCCAGCGTGCTTGCGCCTTGGCCTTCACGGTTTCGAAATCGTCCTTTCCCAGCTCTTCGAGGTTCTGCACGGCCTGCATCTGCGATATGAACGACGAGGCTGCGCGCACCGTTACCTGCTCTCCGCGCCGGGTTTCGAAACCTACCCGCACGAGGGCGTGTTCGCCGACTAACTGTTCGCCTTCGACGGGCTTCGTGCCGTCATAGATCTGGAAATCCCGGATCTTCCGGTCGAAGCGCACGATAAACCAGTTCTTGAAGTTGTCGGGCACACCTCCGCTGTTGCGCGTGGTGTATCCCGCGACAGTCCGTTTGTCGTGCATGACCCTGATGTACGATCCGCGGTCGAAAGCGTCGATCACCACGCCCGACTCGTCCGATTCGGGGAACGTGAAACGCATGATCGCAGCCCGCTCGGTCGGGGCGATCTCGGCCTTGATGTCGTGGTCGGCGAGGTATACCGAATAATAGTAGGGGCGTGCCTCCTCCGACTGGTGCGAGAACCAGCTCTGACGGCTCTCTTCATCGACCTTGTCGCGTCCGCGTACGGGCATGATGGAGAACTGCCCGTAGTCGTTGATCCACGGCGAGGGCTGGTGCGTCTGCTTCAGACCTCACTAAAACCGTCTTACAGCATGTTGTAAGACGGTTTTTCTTTTATTTTCTTTTGTCATGCATTTATAATACCAGACAGTATTACATAGTTTTACTTTCCTTTTATTTTCTGATTCCGCTTTAATTCTTTTAGCGGATTCTGGTTGTATACTTGTTTGAGTTTATATAGATCCGTATTGGGTTCGATAATAGCTTGTCGATAATTGACGTAATATCCTATAATGTATCAATGTAAAGGTTTCCGGTAAGTATGATTTGCTAAAATCGTTTCTGTGAATAATATTCAATGTCATTTCCCATTCTTTGGGTGATACATTTTTTGCAATCACAAAAGGCTTTCCACCATGAATGTGTTGACGCATTGCATATTGAATCATTTCCTAAGATTTCAATAGTCATTTTCTTTCCTCCATTTTCAAGCCCAAGCCATTCGAAGAAATAGCGATAAATAATCATGGTTTCAGGTATCTCAAGGAGTTTATGGTACTCTTCGATATTTTCGCCAAAGGCTTTCCTGAAAAAAGATGTTCCCTTGCCTATTTTACCTTTTGTACTATTAAGAACAGCTTGAATAGCCCGAATATACTTGCGATTCCAATATTTGCCAATATAGTCCCGATTGTGAGAATAATCTTCACCCATATCCGTAGTGCGACGGATTGGGTGGCATTTCATAGGGAAAGAGTATATGCTCACATTTAACCTATCACACAATTCTTATATGGTTTAGCCCTAAATCCATACAGTTGGTTGGACTTTAGAAATTTGCACGGTTTATGATGGGATAAGGTAACGATCAGGCGACGGCTCTGTTTTCCGCATATTACGCCGATATTCACCACCTCAAATAACTGAAGTAAAGATAGTAAATAATCCGAGAAAGCAAATAAAAAACTTCGTTTTTTCGGGTTTCCAGGGCTATTTTTGCATCCCCGCGCCACAACGCCCTACCTCTCCGACACCTTGGCTGCGCTGGTCGCTACCGACACAGGGGCAGGGAATATAAGATACAAGGCACCCTATTAGGACCCTTAAAAAAAGGCAATAGTCTGAAAAATTGGGCTGTTGTATTTTTTATAATAGGACGAGGCAACGAAAAGGCAACGATTCCACTTGCTGCTGCTTGCGTTGGCGTTCACAATCTCAAATAACTAGCATAAAAATAATAAAATTATTGCACGAGAAAAAATATCACCTCGATATCCAATAACGAAATTACTACTTCATACCAATATTGTCGTACCTTTGAAACACGCCAGACGAAGCAGACATTGGGGATAATAATAAAAATCACGTCCGAACAAAACCGCAGAAGCGTTGTTAAGTTTTCCTTCATGCAACAGGTTGAATTTTTCGAGGATGGTCGGCAAATCCTCCCTTATGGTCGCTTCGGGCAAACGTCCGCATTTGATGCCCCCAGGTACCGCGCCCATGACGGCATGTTCGTCAAGGTCGGATATTTTAAGGTCGGAATTCGCCATAGCCTCCCAAGCTTATTTTCCTCCACGCTGCATCAGGTGCTGGTTGTATATTTCCTGCGGCATGGTGGATGTCATTTCCGTTTCCATACCTTTATAACTCATTATCCGTCATCATCCTTCTGCAACGCTTGGAACGAGCAAAACGACATACTTCTATCGGTTTTGAATCAATGCAGAAATAATCTTCGCCTCCATCTATTTCTGCGGCTATTCTTTCCCGGATTGTATTACATAGGGACAAAGTAATTTTACGTCTGTCATTGTATTGTCTGCGGAATATAAGATTGTGAATTTCAATACTATATTCCTGTAACTTTGCAAACAACAATGACTCACTGTCAATGCCAACAGCCTTTGATGTCATGTTCAATGCCTCTATTTCAAGGTCTGAGAACTACTCCTCTTCTTGACATATTCCCTGATTCATTGACCAAATTGCCGACTATTTGCTTGTATGGGTTAGGATTTTTTGCTAATATTGTGTTACTATATTTTCTATTGAAAAGTTTTAATTTGCTAAATATCAACAATATGCACAACTTTTTATACATAAATCTTTTTATCAATCTAATTCCGCCAACGGATTTTTAAATACCAAATATTTTATGAACGCACGTACACTTCTTATTCCACGTACACTTCTTATTCTTAGTCTGGTTGTCCTCTCCGGAGCGCCATGCGCATCTGCGCAGTCTTTCAAGGAAAGACTCAAGAACGCCGCAAAGAAGATAGAACAGAAAGTCAAACAGGAAGTAGCGCCCAAAAAACTTCCGGAAAAGTCCGGTAACACTTCAAGTCTCGACAGCGAACTCCAAAAGCGCCACGACGCCATGGTGGGGCCGGACAACAATAAGAACGCTGAAGACGAAGCTCCCACCGTCAGGTTGCCGGAGACCCACACTGCTCTTTTTGCGCCACTCGGATACCCTGTCGAGGCAACGTATGGGATCAAATCGGTAAAGCCGGTGATGCCGCCGAGAGAGGCATCCGATCAGGTGAACTGGAGTGAAAAACAGCCGAATGTCTATGAGCTCGACAACCAGAGCCTTGTAGCCGAGTTTCTGATGCTCGACGACTGCTTTGCCGACGGCTACATCAAAACCCTCACCCCGGCACATTGGAGATACGATGAGATCGTCAAGGGCGAACTTTGGGCTCGCGTGGGCGCATTGAACAAGATGGTCGAGCAATACAACGAAGCCAAAGAAGAATACGGCGCCGACACTTACCAGTGGGTCATCAACGGCATCCACAACAAAATCGCCTCCGTGCTTGACTCTCGCGAGTACAAAACCCTGATCCGCTCATCCCTCACTCCGCTCTTCTCACTTAAAGACAAGTGGATCAGTGATGAGACCAAGGCATATTTCAATGCTCACGGAGGCTATGAGAACGCCCACAAAGCCAACTGGACCGTCTGGGATCCGCAGCCGAACAAAAAAAGCATCACGACATCAGCGTCCGGCCAGACCGGGAAAGTGATTGAGGAGGTCGGGGCTGGTGCTACGGTTGACATCGAGGGAGTCCTGTATGTCCTGCACAACTCCAACAACGGCGGCGCATCCCACGCATTCATCTCGGAAGTGGCGAAGACGGCCGTTGCCGGCAAGAACATCGTGATCCCGGACTATGTCACATACAACGGTAAAAAATATCCGGTGACGGAAATGCGTGGCAATATTTTCTCCGGCACCGCCATCAAGTCCGTGAAACTTCCGTCCACGTTGACGGAGATTTCCAATTCGGCATTCCGCGAGACTCCTATAACTGAAATAGTAATCCCGGCCTCGGTCAAGATAGTTCAGGGTTCGGCTTTCTACGGCTGCAAGAACCTCACGAAAGTAGTCTTCGAAAACGACGTCATGGATGAAGTCCACGGCTGTTTCCAGAAGTGCATAAATCTGAAAAACGTCAAGTTCCCACGCCGCGTCGGACTGATGAGTTACGATATGTTCGAGGGCTGCGTCAATCTCACAGAAGTGATGCTTCCGGAGAATCTGAGCGAAATTTATTCATCCATGTTCAGTGGCTGCAAGAACCTCAAGAATGTGGATATCCCGGCGAGCGTGACCAAGGTCGGCAACAGCGCATTCTCGGACAGCGGCATCACCTCGCTCGACCTCTCCAATGTCAAGGAATTCGAAGGGTTCTGCTTCTCCGGATGCAAAGCGCTCAAGACTGTCAAGCTGAACTCCAGCCTGAAGGAGAATTTCCTTATGGAGACCTATCAAGAATTCACGGAATGTCCGTTACTGGAAGTCAAGTACATAAACAACGAATATGTCTTCCCGGAAGGGTTCATCTTCGTAGACGGCAGCAAGTAGAGTCATGAAAAAGATATTATTTCTACTTTCAGTGGCGGCACTGCTGCTGCCTTTGGATAGTTCGGCCCAGAGCAAGCCGAAGATCAAGTCAGTGGATTTCACTATACAGGTTCCGACCCCGGGGATGTCGCTTTTCGATGCACGCGAGATGCAGTTCACATCTGCGAAGACCGAGTTCGGAGACCTTGCCGCCACGGGCGGCATCCAAGTCCAGGAGATTGACTGGATCGGGGATTTCCGCGAGGACGATGAAGGGGACATGTTCTTCAAGGACGGGTTCATATACAAGGCCCGGATCAAGTTCATGGTAGATCCTTCGGGCAAGTACGACACCGATTACATATTCAAGGACAACGACTACTACATCGACGGCAGCCGCATCAGCGCCACAGTCAACGGAGTGCAGGCCAAGGTCGAGCGCAGCGCTCCTTACTTCATCGACATTGAGGTATCCATGCCTGTTGGAGCCGGTGGAAAAGGCTCGATGCGTGATCTGGCACAGAGCAGCCCAACGGACTATGAGCTCAACAAGGACTCATACCGCGCATCGCAGAAAGCGTATTCAATCGCCGAGGCCGATGCTGCTTGCCCGGATGTGAGCCCGCTTGACGTGATAACCATCAATAATACGTATCACGCGGCGTTCCGTGCCATGCGCGAGTTCGGAGATGAGTTCATCGGGCATAAGAATATGCTTGTCACCAAGGTAATCGTAGATACCGATGACGAGCGCATATATGGAGATGTGGCATCGGACGTCAACAATACCATACAAGGCCCATTCAACATCAGGGAAGTCTGGCTCAGCGACAAAGTCGATGCGGTAAAGTTCATACGCGCCATATTCGCAGTAATGCAGGGTTATACACCGGAACACAGCGATATCTACTGCCCCGAGTTCAGTTACCTCTTCCATACCCAGCGTGCCACGCTCTTTATCCCGGAGACTGCTGTAGCCGATGTAAGGGCGATGTTCAGCCGTCCGACCTGGAGTTTCCGCACACTGTTCTCGCTGAAAACCTACTCCGGCGACGTGCACTCCGCACAGGGAGCCGGTGCGACGGCAGCCAAACCGTTCTGCACAAGCCACGTATTCACCGACAAGGTAGCTGCGGCAGACAAGGTTTTCAGGTACGGCACCTGTAGCAATTGGCCGGAATATTATTATTCCTGCAAAATCTGCGGAAAGTGCGAACACAATGACAAACACGTGTTCAGTATGAACAGGCCAACGTGGGAGGTCCGGGCTCATCAGTATGATCAGCCTGTTGCTGATGACCAGGCTTATGTCGGAGTCAACTCCGCCGGGCAGCATGTATGGTGGTACAGTTGCATCTGGTGCGGACACTCCGAAGGCTATGACCAGAGGCACATAACCAAAGCAGAATGGCAGGCAAGCGGCACAGAGGGAACATACGAGAGCTATAGGGACGCCATGGCCGACATGACAAAACAGTTCGAGGAGAGTGCCCTTCTGAAGACCACGGCACAGCCGGGGATGTTCATTCTCAAAAAAAAGTCGGACTCAAAGATGAGTCCTGCCTTCCAGAGTAGTGTGAACTTCGCCCTCAATGACAACCTCTTGGATGAAAGTGTCCTTGGCAATGATTATACACTTCCCCTGAATCACCGCCAGCTCAACTCGCTGGCCGAGCATCTCGTGAAAGAACTTACCGGCAGCGAGGCCACGGCGTCCTCCATTGGCCTGGACAAGGCTCTTGGCGGAAAAGCCCCGGCAGACGACTCCCCTGTCTCCCGCCAAGAGATGGCCGCCGTGATGTACCGTGCCCTTAGGTATATAGAAGAGTGCGGAGTATACTCATATACGGAGTTCGTTTCTGGGTTGGATAAATACTCCGATCACATCCGCATTGCCCCTTGGGCCAAGGAAGCCATGGCATTTATGGAGGCTCTCGGGCTTATGAACGCTTCTTCCGGCGGTACCCTCTTTCCAGAGAAGACCTGCTCCATCGAAGAAGCCATAGACCTGACCGAGAAGTGCACGCACGCCCACCAGCTCGGCTGGTATCAGGCAAGGTCGTGGGGCGAAGGTGACGGCAGATCCTATTTTGGCAATGTCTGTTATATACCTCACCAAGAAATGAGTACCAACCATACCTATGCCCCGGGTGAGAGGGTTTGGGTTACTGGACCGCGTTTGGGCGGGTCATCGAAATCCCTTCCGATTTTGGAGCCGTACACCGGCCAGATTCTGTATGTGGATGCCGAGTGGTTCCGTCCTGTGCGGAAGTTCGTCTATACATCGAAGCGCACAATCACAGGACCTATCATCTTCCAGGATTATTTTGATGGTGTTTCCATCAAGACTTTCTAAAACGAAGAAAGCGGCTAAAAAGGCAATAGACAGATGAATATCCGACGCCAAGGCGTACACGCGCAAATTCCTGACAGGATCTGCAAACTGCCGGGCAGATAAACGTAAAGCGGATAAAAATGCGCTGCTACTCTCGTAAAAGTAAACACAAAGAGGTGAGAGAAGATAGAATATTGTACTTTTGATAGGTGGTTCTCCTCGACTGTTCGAGGAGAACCATTTTTTTGAGTTTCCTCTCCCGCTGGTCGTACAGCGTTTCGGGATACGGTCGTACAGGACGGTAAGCCTCGTTTTTGCTGGTTCCGTCTAGCCGGGCTCGGTGATGACGCTGCCGGAGAGTTCCGATTCTGCGACCGTTGCGATGAGTACTTCCGTTTTTTCACTGCCTCTGCGGGTAGCTTCTTTCACCGCTCCGGATAGATCTTTTGCCAGCCGCTTGCCCATGGCAGCCCTCTTCCACTGTTCCCTATGAGTTTCCATTATCGCCACGAGTATTGTATCTTTTTCGGCAAGAAAGCGACGCAGAGTGTCTATTTCGCCGCCAGGTATGATTGTAGAGTACCGTTGTCCGAGTACGCCGAGCATACTGTCCGTTCTCATGCGATGCGTATGGTATTTGTCCCTTTCCGCATCACTCCATCCTGCCGCAGCCTCGCCTTGCAGGGCAAGCCCGGTGACGTGGCGATGGGCGATGTGTATGTCCTCGTACATCCTCCACAGCCGTGCCACGCTGCCTTCCACTTCCCGCATCTGCCGCCGCTCATATATCAAAATGGCGATCATACTGCCTATGACCGCCACTAAGATGATATATCCGAAAATGATTTTATGCTGCAATGGCATTCGTTTCTTTTCCATACGTATCACTTCTTATCCTTTAAAAAAGCAAATTCTCACCACGGCAGACCTTGCAAGCTCGACCTGCAACAAAACTCAACAATATCTTTCTATTCTTCTTCTCCCAACAGAAAGAAGAGCATACAACACTTCCTCCTTTCTTTATCCGGATACTGTCCTAACAGCTTTTGGAAACAGTCGTCAGTACACCGGTTTCTCAGAAAGCAAGGACGGGACGCACATTGTCACTGCCGTCGAATTTACTTGCCCAGATGCAGCGCACCATGCCTTGGAAGTTGTTCAAAATCCAGTACCATGTGTGGTACTTCGAGTGCTCCGAAGACGAACAAAACGAGACGAGGTTGTTGAATGTATCCTTGTCCCCAACGGCGATATTCTCCATCCATTTGTTCAAAGCGGCGGGAACATCTCCTTGGCTCTTCCAGAGGAATTCTCCAGTGTCTGGCGAGGTTTGCTGGGTAACGTCCGCCAAAGCCGGACAACCGCCCAGATTTTGCAGGATGTCCCACCATTGGCCGGAGGCTGGAAGATACCAGCCGGTCGTGGTCGCAGGAACCGGACAGGTCGTGTTATAATCATAGGCGGCCTTGAATGCGGGATAACTGTCGAAGTTGCCGCGATTGGTGCGGATATGCTCGCAATTTCCGTAACCGCTGATGTCGTTGTAGTTATCGGCTTTCGTCCTGCATGTTGTAAGCCCCTCATCCATACCGAAAAGGCCCCACGCTTGTCTTGTCGCGATATTCTTCACAGCCATGACAAGGCCATGGACATTACCTTCTCCGCCTAACTTCTCTTTTTCCTTTGCACCGATACGGCTCTTGTCCGTCTGGAAAACGATGCCGACGACTTTAGCCGCCTGCACCGTCGTTTCGTCCGCCTCTTTCGGAATCAGATACCCCGTCGTACCGTTATTTTTCGTGCAGTAGAAGTCTCCGATGCGGGCAATGCCCGATTCGGCATAGGTGACGTTCTTTATGGTTTCCGCCGCGCCGTCCACCTTGTATCTCTTGTATTCCCCTACGACAGGATGGGACGCGGACGTGGTGATGGTAAACTCCCTGTTCCCCCCGTCATAACATCCCTCGATAGTCGGCATGGACGAGTGCACCAAGTAGCGGTAAGTGCCGTCAGCCATGCGCAGCGGCTTGGCGGTGCCTGTGAACGTAGCTTCTGCCCCCACGGTGTAGTCGGGAACATTCGCGTCGATAAACTTGTAAACGGTCTTCGGCATCTCGATGACGGCCAACGCCATGCGGTGTTTCATGGCGAAAGAGAGGTGGATGGTGTTGCCCGTCCCTGTCGTTGAGCCTCCGGCTGTCATCAGGTCGGAGGCGGTGTAAGCGGCATGGGTGCTCTGGTCGTCCCCGGGTTGCCAGCCATCAATGAGCGGCTTGAAGAACTCGGCATCGGTCATGACCGCCCCCTCCGCAGGTGTGGCAGTCTTGCCCGCCATGTCCGCCTGATAAGGATAGTAGAGGTAGTAGCTCTCTCCATCCATTCCGGCGGCAAGTGTCGTACCGTCGGTTTTCCACATGATGCCGCCCGTGGCGGCATCCTTTTCGGCTGTCAGCTTCACGTTTGAATAAACCGGCTTTCCGCCGCGCACCATGTAGAATCCGCAGGCATCGCCTTCGGTGAACTCGGTGGTGTAGCCGTTCTCCACGGCACGGGTCTCGACACGGGTTTTCATATTCTCAACAGCCGATGTATATCCGCCATCGGTAACGGAGATTGTCAGTTGCTGCGCCTTGTCTTGCACGGCAGGGAACTCTTCTTGCGTGCAGGATACAAGCAGCAGGAGCAACGCAGCTTGCAAGAGGTGGTATATGTTTTGTATCTTCATATTCTTAAAGGACTAAATAGGCAAATAGTTCAGAAAGCAAGGACGGGACGGACAGCGTTACTCCATTTCTTATAGACAAAGTCGCAGCACACGTAATCAGAGGAGTACACGTTCCAGTTCCGTGCGCGGAACTGATTTAACTCCGATGACGACCAAAAACGGTCACCGGTGGTAAAATCATTCTTGCTGTCGGCTGCAATTTTATTCATCCAAGCATTCAAGGCAGCTGGAACATCGCCTTGACCTAGCCAACGGAAATCACCGGAATCCGACGAGGTTTGCTGACCTTTATCCGCCATAGCCGGACAACCGCCCAGATTCTGAAGGATGTCCCACCACTGACCGGAGGAAGGAATAAACCAGCCTGTGGTATTACGAGGTGGGCGGTATTCATTTATACTGTACATATCATTCCATTTCTCGACGGCTTCGAAGGCCGGATATGCCTCAATTCCACCGATACTATTTGCATGGTCAAGAATCTTGGTGTAATTGTGCAGACCGCTGATGTCAGAGTAGATTTCAGACTTGGACCAGCAGTCTTTCACGTCTTCCAAATTATTCTCTTCATGGCTCCATTGGATATCTGTTGCGGTGTTCTTTAAGGCCATTACAAGGCCATGCACATTCCCTTCGCCCAATTTGGACTTTTCGGCAGTGCCGATACGGCTCGGGTCCGTCTGGAAAACGATACCGATGACTCTTCTTTCTATTTCACTTTTTGTTTGGAGTACGGGAGCAGGCTTGGGGCTTGCTATCTTCATACTGCCGTCAGTATAGATTTTGCGCAGGCCGCCGTCGCTCCAAGTCCCGTCGGAATAGAAGTAGTCGCCGATTTTAAGTTCGTCAGCTGTGAAACTTTGCTTTACCTTTTTGGAGGTGACGTTCTCCTCGCCACATGCAACCCACGTGCCACCGGTCACCGCCTGCACGTCTATTCCGCTTGCTTTCACGGTGATGGTGTAGGCATACCGCTTGCCACCGAAAAACCCAAATTTGCCGGCAGCTTCTGTTTCGGGAGTGTAGGTAAAGTCATTGCTGCCTATGCTGATTCGGATGAGCGGCTTGCCCGTCATATCCTGCGGCGGCACTAACGCCTCGTATTTCTTCGTTGCGGCATCGTAATAGGGCTTTATCTCGCCGTCCGATTGGTCTCCCGGTGCAACCAAGCCAGCGGTTGAGTGGGTTAGCGGGTCTCCGAAAATGGTGACGGTCGCACCCTCCAACTCCTCTTCCGTAATGCCTTCGCCAGCTTTGAGAATTACTTCGATTTTCGCCATGCGGTGGATGAAACGGAGATTTATGGCTTGGTCATAACGCCCTATGGCACTGGCGTACAGGACATCGAAAGCGGCGTACCCGCCACTTTGGTCGGAAATATCCGTTTCCGATTCTATGTCCGGGGTCCATGCACTGACGCGGGCTTCATCGGTGTTCTTCCAATAGAAGGCATTATCGGCATCCTTCGGGCTTGCATTGCCCGATGCGTCCATCACGTATGTTTTGTTACCAAACACGCCTTCCAGTGACACTCTAATCTCCTCGCCGCCCGTCCACGCATCCTTACCTCCGGCGCGGGTCTGCGGCTGCGCCACCTCCGCCGTCAGTTGCAGCGGGTACTTGCCGTCGGGCAGGGGCGCGGTGCTTTCATCCTCACTGCTACAGGAAGCGAGCACCCCACAGATGAGCATCACAACCGGCAACCAGTCGCCGATGCGCGGCCACGGCCTTCTCGCTATGTTCCTTATTATTTTCATATTGTCTTTATTTATTTCGTTTTGTGCCACTGCCCGTTGCGACGCGGGCTGCCGCACCATTTATTATATATGGCGTGCCTCCGTCTTACGCCTGATGCACGGCAGTGGCTTTCAGACACACTACATTTTTGCATCACCCGCATGGCTACCACCGTCGTTCCAGTTTTCGATGGTGCTTCCGCTAAGGGTCAGCCCCGTCTTCTTCACCGTGATGGTGTAGGTATAAGAATAACCGGCCTCCAACGCGGGTTTGATCATGTCCTTGTTGGAGTAGCTCTGGTATTCCCCGTCATCGGGAGATATCTCAAGCACCAAAGCGTTGGCGAGTGTCTGCGGGAGCAGGATCATGGTGAAAGTCATCACGCCCGTGGCGGCGTCAAAGGTTGCCACGCACTTGTCCGTGGCCGTCTTCGGGGCACCGGTGCACTGGCGTAACATCCAGTCGCTCACAACGCTGCCCGCGGTCGCGGCGGTACCGGTCTTCACATCGAACGTTCCCTCGTGAACCAGGCCGCCCAGCTTGTAGTCGGCGAATTCCAGCACGGCAGTGTCGTCGAAACCGTCGGTGTTCGACACCTGCACCTTGAGGATAAGACGGGCCATCTTGTGCTTGAAGGAGCAGTCGCTGCCGCCCGCGGCGGTGTTGTCCGTGAAGCTGACGGTCGGACTGTCTTTATCGGCCTTGGCTCCCGTGGCATGGATGTAGTCCACCTTCTCCTGTTCCGTGGTCGTGGGCTGGTTGCTTGTATTTACCGTAATCTTCCCGTCTGTACCAGGCAGGGTGGAGGCGTTTGCGCCCGATGCGTAAGGCGCGTAGGCGGCAAAAGTAAACTCGAGGAAAGCGTCCTCGAAGAAGATGCCGCCACCCGCCGTCATCGGGGTAAAGTCCGCGTTGGTGCCGGTACTCGTGGTTGCGTATCCCACGTTCTTGTACTTGCCGCCCATGGTCGTGGTCGTGCCAGGGGCATCCACCACCATCACGCCGATTCGGTCGGCGTTCCACCCGTTGTCCACAGCACGGGTCTTCGGCCCGCTCACGCCTGCCGTGATTCGTGCTTCCACCGGATTGTTCCGTACCTCGTTCTCTTGTGTACACGCAGCCAATAGCGTTGCCGCTGCTGCAATAATGAAAAACCTCATGTTCATTGTCATAATCTTGTTTTTTTGATTAAAATATTTATCGTCAGTTAGCATCCCCATTGCCGCTTTCTACCTCGTTCCAGCCCGTGATGGTTGCGCCCGTTACCCCGGCCTCTACGGGCAAAAGCAGATTACCCGTGAGTTTAACCGGTTTGGTGCCGTTATTGAAGTCCCTTATGGCCTCGGTAAGGTCGCTCACTACCCGCTGCGTGTCACCGTTGTTGAAAGTGATGTCCACCGTCAGCGTATGCGTTTCCGTCGGGACGATGCCGAGCAGTCGGAAAAAGATTGTGAACTTGTTGTCGTCCTGCCTGAAAGCGTTTGTTACTTGTTCCGCTACACTCCGGTCGCCTGTTGCCATATCCGCTGCCGAAGCCACGCCGGAGAGCGTTGCCGTAGCCGACTGTACACGGCTGTAGTCGCCTTCCGTGGCGGTCAGTTCGATGTCGAGCCTGCGCACGTATTGTCTCATCGGGGCGGTGACGTGCAGGGTGTCATCCGCCACGACGCTGATGTCCTGGTGCGAGGCGAAGAGGTAGCCGGGGTGCGGCTCTATTGCACCCGTCAGATCCACCGGATTCACCGTTGCCTTGTTTCCGTCGATACTAATCCCCTCCGGGGAGTTGTACACCGTCAGACCGTAGCCACCGGGCGCGAGCAGCGCGTCGAACACGTTGGTCGCCGCGCTCACGTTCTGTTCCCTCCCGCCGATGCGCAGTGTGTATGCCTGCGGTATGTCCGCCTCGGTGCTCTTTCCGCTCCAGTCCGTGGTTACGACCACCGCCCCACGGTCGGGGTGCGGCGTGTCATAGAGGTCGTCCTTCACGCACGAGGTCAGTATGGTCACCGCACCTATTAGATATAATAAGGTATAAGCCTTTCCGTATGCTCCCATATATTCCTTTATCTGTCGTATGATTGTCGTTGTATTCATTGTTCCTCCTTTCCGCTAAAAGATGTTCCACACCAGGGTGACACCCGCCGAGACGGGGCCCCACCAGTTCTTTGTTTCGCTGCCGCGCCTTACCCTCACGCCGTTGATGACCACATACTTGTCATAGTCGGCATGGATATAGCCCAACCCTAAGGAGAAGTCCATCGAGAGGGCATTGTTCAATTTCAGTTGGTAGCCTCCGGTGATGCCTCCACCCGTAAGGTCTCCCTGTTTGCCTGTCGCGGAGAGCTTATAATTGAACTGCCCGGTCTTGAACATTACCCCAAGGTAGCCACGCTTCTCCTTACCTATATAATGGCGGAATTCGGGAGCCACTTCCCAAAGGGCGTATCTTCTGTCCTTTTCATTCCACGCCCACGAAGTCCACGATCCGTTCACGGATATTCCCCATGACGGGTTGATGCGCCACTCGATGCCGAGGTCGGGCGTGAACGTCGCCCAACGCAGCAGGTTGGCACGCAGTGATAATCCCAAAGTTGTGGATGATGCCGGCAGTACGGATTCAGGCTGATTTTCCTGTCCGAAGGATGCCTTTGTCTCCTCTGCGTCTTGGATTGTTTCTGTAGCCTTGTCGTTTTCACGGAGTGACTGTTCCTTTTCTTCCTCGTAACCGGGATGTGTATCCTCCACAATAGCCGGCACTTTCTCTTTCGGCAGTATGATACGCACCGTCACGAAGTCGCCATCCGAGGCATGGTTACGGGTGATGAAGTTGTTTTCACGCAGTCCTTTCCGGGTAATCAACTCTGATTTCACACGGTTGGAACGTATCTTCGCAATGGCAAGGCTTGCCCGTTCCGACTTGCCGGAGTTACAGTATCCGTCCACGTAAAGAGGCAGCCGTCCCTCCACTATGTCCGGTTTGTTACTTTCGATGCACTATAGAAGGCGCGTAAGTTCTTGACCATTACCGTTCCATGGCACATAGAACATGTCCTTCTGCGGCACGAAGCGGAAGGTGTAAACTGTGTCTGTTTTCTGCTGCGCAAAAGCCGGAAAAGCTGCCGATGCCAGCCACGAAAACAAAATGAAGAATAAGATTCTTTTGCTCATTTTTATATGCTTTTTTATTTCCAATTAGGAATATCAGCATACAAAATAAGCGAATAGATTTTATTCTGCCCGATTCTTGCCTATAAAAATTGTCTCAATTGTCAGAATCGCATATTTTTGTGGTTTAGAACATTTCAGTTTTGTCGTTCAGGCTATTTTTTGTCGCTTGGGCTATTTTCCCCATCCACACACACCGTATTATTCTGCCTCTGTTTTCTTCCATTTAACAGGGGTACAGCCTGCATTTTCCTTGAACAGCCTTATAAAATGGCTTGGTGACAAAAAACCGGATTTCTCGGAGATGTCGGCTATCGTCAACCTCGGATATCGCGCAAGCAGACGTTTCGCATATTCTATACGAAGTCCGGTAATCCAATCGCGGAACGACATGTCATACGTAGTTTTGATGTACCCGGACAGGTAGGTGCGGTTGGTATGAAGCACATCTGAAAGCTCCTTTATGGTAAGGCCGGGCCGGATATAACCGTCCGCATCGATCCAACCTTTGATTTTTTTCGCTATTTCGGCATGGGAAAAGGGGTATCCTGCCTCTGTGCCTGTTCCCGGTTTGTGTGTGTCACACAGGTCTTCCTCTTCAGAAGTCATGCCATCCTCCATCGCGTTTTCCACCTGTTCGTAAAACAGCAGATAGTTCAGATAGCAAAGGAAGAGATAAATGTAGAACGGTACCGATGACAGAATCCAGATATAGATGTATTCATCAGGCAGGAAAGTAAGCAGTCCGCATCCCACACCGAATATGATAGCCCAGTAGGTGAAAATGGAGAGCCATTTGATATAGGCACCGATATCGTCCGCACGGGTGTCATCGAAAATGCGGATGACCCTGTGATAGGCCCGGAGAAGCCTACGGGTCAGGAACAGCCCATAGATAACCAACCATGCGGCCAAGGCAAACATCGCCGTTGTCTGTAAACCACCTTTGGGTAACAACAGCAGAACGATGCCGGAAAGGATGGAAAACAGTATCCATAGACAGATATGTGTCCGTAACCTACGTTTAGTGATATAAAAGCGGTCAAGCAGAGTGGTGAGGGCCGAACTGAACAGCCAGTAGCACAAAAAATAGGTGGCCAGGTTCATCAGGATGGCGGCATCGGTATTCTTGAACCTGATTCCAAAAAAGAAATGTACCGAATAGTTGGCTGCAAGTAACAGTATGGCTACCCCCATAATTCGCCGGGAACGCAGATAATTATTGAAAATGGCTTTTTCCGGGGTTGAAGCCAGCAAAAAATAAAAGCCGAAGAACGACATCAACGGTAGCGCAATGCAAAGTGAATAACTGTATATAGATGATTCCATTTTTTATGCCTAACTATTTTATTGTAAAATTAGCAAAAATACTGAAAATATGGCGGATTTGCCGTGACGATTTACTTTCAACACCCTATTTCCCTTGCCACTATGGCATATTGATGAAAAAAGGCAGGAAAAGGGATGATATATCCCTAATCCTGCCACACATATCCGCACACTTGTTCACATTTTTATTCCTTTCGGTTTGCATACGAATCCCGCCCGTCCGATAACGATATGATCGGCAATGAAATTCCCAGACGGACTTCGGTCATTCGCCGGGCTGCGTATCTGCGGAGCATCTTCGGTTGGTTGTGACGGTACGTTCCGTACACCTTCCGTATCCGGCTTGACCTCCTGCCCGTCATTCTCCTTTTCGGCGACTTCGGGCACGGGCGGCGCAAGCTCCAACTGTATCTTGCGGTCGAGCGCGGCAAGTTCGGACTTCAACTGTTTCAGTTTATCTTCTTTTTTCCATACCTTGCCCGCTATTTTCTGCAACTGCGGAATATCCCTCTCCAATGCCTCGTTTTTCGCCTTGTACTGGTCAATGGTGGAGGGTATCTTCTCCAGTGCGTTCAGGAAGTTGCGTGCGGCGGCCACCGGGTCAGCCATCGCCAGATGCCCGTTGTTGTAGGTGTACTTGTACTTGTAGTTCCCCTCCACCACGAAGCGGTTGTCGGTAAACTCCAGCCCCTCTTTGAGCATCCTCTCGCTGACCACCTTTATCGGGAAACCGTAAAGTTCTCCGACAGGATTGTACAGTCCGCCCGTCGTGGCGTTCTTGGCTATCTCCTGCAAACGCTTTCCGATAACCTTCTCATCCGAAGAAGAAATGCCGTCCTCCTTGACCGCATTCAGGCGGTTGCCCTCCTTGTCGGTCTTGACGACGGAAAGGAAACGGTTCCAGTCCTCCGTCATGGCATTGATGACCGCCGTGTTGTTGCGCAGTTCCCCGTCTTGGCTTCCAATTTGAACTCCGAATCACGCTTGCCCTTGTTGAACGACTTGCGTTCCCCTTCGAGCGATGCGATCCGCTTTTCCAGTTTCGCCTTGTCCAACAGGTCGGTATTGCCGGAGAGCAACGCCATGTATTCCGAGAAGTTCATGCCCGACTTCTCGTCCATAGCCCCCTCGTCGATGGTACGCGCACCCAACGCGCCGGACTTCAACTGCGAGATGAACGTCTGCTTGCAGTGCAGCAGGTTGAACTTGTACGAGTCCAGCGACTTTTCCACGGCATAAATGATGACATCCACGTTGTTCCCTGCGAAATGCTTGGCAATCTCGTTGCCCGCCCTGACTCCCCGTCCATCCTCCTTGTTTGCAGCTGACAACCGGCGATAACTGTAAAGAGCAACTCCTTCCACGCTATTGGTTCAAGTGTGGAATTAAGGTAACAGGCTCTGACAAAGCCCACAAGTATAAATAAGCAACAGCCCACACCTGTTTGAGACGTAAGGATATCAGCTTATTCTCTACTTGTTTTGAATTGTCAGATTCGTTACCTGAGAATAAAGCCAAACACTTTCCCGTGTTATGTATGTCTGCATTGCCTGCAACAGGCAGTACAAGATAAAGATAACAAAAATATCGAAACATAATACTAACTAAGTGTCCCCTTTTCGGGCTGTTGCATATTATTTGTCCATATTGCGATGCAATGCTTTTTCATATATTTCCGCGACTCTGCGGCGTAATGAAGCGGGTTTTATAACGGTTAACGAAGTGCTTCTGGAGAGTAACTCTATCACGAAATCGTTTGTAATTCGAAGCCGGACGCTTATTCTGAATTCATTTTCCGTATCGGTAAGGATGGTTTGCGAATGATGCAGCGGAACCGATTTCAGGAAACGACCGTCGAGAGCACTGTATGAAAGGACTATATCCTCTACCGGAATGTCCTCCTGATTCCAAATGCCGAAACAGTCTTTGAACAGATTGGCGATGTCGATGGTTTCGTCTCTTTCAAAAGTATCTGCAAGTATCTGAAAGTTGGAAATACGCTCTACGCCGAATAGTTTTAGTTATTATTGCTGCTGCCGGGTGGCGCCGTGCAGAATGTTGCATTGCTGGCTTTGGCAGCATGGCTGGTGATTTACGGGCTTGTGCTGGCCCGCAGGGTCATTGTCGCATACCGCAGAGCCGTCAGGATTTTCGATGACACGCATGCAGATGATATAGGGGCATATATAGAATGGCTTTCCATATTCACTTATTGGGCTGTTATCTTCGGTGTCGGATGCGGATTGCTGACATTTCTGCCAGACAAATATGTTTTTATCTGGGTGTTTTCATCAATCCTGTTCTACAGTTATCTTTTTCACTGTTATCAGAACTACCTGCTGTTCTATGAACAGGTGGAAAATGCTTTTGAGCAAGATATACAGTCTGAAGAAGAACTTCTGACAAATTCGGGAACTGAACCCGAAATGGTTTCAGAAGAGGAAGTTCCAGTGTCCTATACAGAAATTATAGAGAAAGTGGCCAACTGGATAAAGACAGACGGTTATGTCCAGCAGGGACTTACCATAAAAGAACTGTCCGAAATACTTCATACGAACCGTACCTATCTTTCCGCTTATATCAAGACTACGTATAAAATGACATTCCGCGAATGGATAACCGGTCTCCGGTTGGAGTATGCGAAAAACATACTGAAGGAGCATCCGGAAATCAATATACAGAAGCTGGCTGAGTCTTCCGGTTTTCTTTCCCGCAGTAACTTTATCAAATCATTTACAGAGAAGGAAGGATGTACGCCTGGCAAGTGGAAAAAAGCAAATCTGGAATAATTTGTGTGGTAAAAAGCCGATGAAAAAGGTCTCAGAAGCCCATTTTCAAAAAGTGCTCAAGCGACAAAAAAGTGCTAATTCGACAAAAAAAAGTGCTCAAACGACAATTTGAAAAGTGCTCAAACGACAATTTTTATAAAACGCAGTATTTCAACAGAAAAAGTTTTTGTAATATTTTTGGCATTTATTACCTTTGGAGAAGACAAAGATAATAAATTCAAGTTTATATGAGCAGAAAAATCACTTTTCTTACCCTGTTTCTGTGGCTGATGACGGTAACTTTTCCTGTCATTGCGCAGCAGAAAGCAGACACGACCTACACCTTCCGGTTCGTTCCGCAGAAGGACATGTTCTACGTGCCTTGGAATGGCAATGACACGGAACTTGCCCGTCTGTTGGAATGTATCGAAAACAACAAAACCACAATTCTTGACGGCAAGCTGCCGCTATTGGTTGACGGCTACTGTAATTCACTGGGCAGTGAAGCCGAGAACCTTGCCACGGCGAAGATCCGTGCCAACCGTGTGAAATCCGAACTGATTATCCGTGCGGAAATAAAAGAGGAGAATTTCATTACCCGCAACCATGCGACTGAGGGTGATTTTGTCACCGTGCGCCTAACGGTACCCGCAAAGGAAACAGCCGCGATGGATGCGGAAGCGGAAGCGCGACGCAGGGCAGAAGCCGAACGACTGGCAACCGAGAAGCGTGCCGAGCAGGAACGGCTTGCCGAAGAGCAGCGCAAGGCGGAAGAAGCCCGACTTGCCGCTGAAAAGGCAGAAGCCGAGAAAGCCGCTCAACAAAATACACTTGCCGACACGCCGTCGGAAACCAAAATCACAACTGATTATCATCTCTCCCTGCGTGCCAACCTGCTGCGCTGGGCTACCCTGACACCCGATTTAGGGCTTGAATGGCGCATCTGCCCATCGTGGGGCATTGCCGTAAACGGCTCGTGGACTTCATGGACGTGGAGCGACAAAGACCGTCGCTATGCACTCTGGGAAGTGGCTCCGGAAATACGTTATTACATGGGTGAGAAGAAAGCCTGGTATCTGGGTGCGATGTTCAAGGCCGGACAGTTCAACTACAAGCTCTCCGAAACAGGCAAGCAAGGCGACCTGATGGGTGGCGGCATCACCGCCGGCTATCAGCTGCGGCTGAACAAGGCACTGGCTCTTGATTTCAACCTCGGTTTGGGCTACCTGAATGCCGATTTCGAAAAATATGAAGTCATCGACGGTGTACGTGTACGCCGCGGCAACGAAACAAAGGACTGGTGGGGCCCCATCAATGCCGGTGTGACATTGGTATGGAAGTTATTCTAACACGGAGGAATAGAATATGAAAGCAAGACAATATATAAATATGATGGGAATGGCAGCCGCCGTGCTGCTCTCTTCCTGCGTGAAGGACACGCTCTATGACACGCCACACCCCGACAGCGGGAAGATTGCGGTGACAGCCGACTGGTCGGCCCGCGGTGAGGGTATCGACATACCTGCCACGTGGACGGTCACCATGGGTGACTATACGGGTACGGAGACTTCCGCCACCCATGCCCCCGACCATCTGTTTGCTCCGGGCAGCTACACCCTTGCGGTGTGGAACCCAGCTGAAGGAATCACGGTAAATGGTACCACCGCCACCATTGCCGCAGCCACGGGAAACCGGGCAGGCACGGATGCCTTTGTGAACAATGCCCCGGGATGGTTCTTCACCTATACGAAACAGGTGAGCATCGAGAAAGACAAGGACTATCCGCTGACCGCCGCAATGAAGCAGCAGGTACGCGAACTGACACTTATCATCAAACCGACGGGTGATGCCGCCGGACGCATCACGGAGATTGTTGCCCATCTGACGGGTGCAGCCGGAACACTCGATTTCGCTACCGATACCTACGGAGCCGCTTCAAACGTCGTGCTGCCCTTCACCAAGATAACCGAAGGTGACGATGCCGGCAAGTGGAAAGCCACGGTGCGGTTGCTGGGTGTGACCGGCACGGAACAACTGCTGACGGCTGAAATCCGCTATGCGGACGGCAACCCGAGCCCCACCACGCTGAAAAGCGACCTCACAGAAGCTCTCAAGGAGTTCAACACCAGAAAGGGCAAATCGCTGACCCTCGGCGGAACGCTGGTTGAGACTCCCGAAGGCATGGAAGTGGACGGAGCCGAAATCAACGGCTGGGAAGAAGTGAAAGGTGATGATGTAAATGCTGATTTGTAAATAATAAAATTATAGATATAATGAAGACAAGATTTTTTACACTTGCAGCGCTCGCCCTCGCACTGGTAGCCTGCAACAACGACAACGAGAACCTGAACGGTGACCCCGTGGCCGCCCAGTTTACCGCCGACATCGCCCCCGCCACCCGCGCCAGCGGAACCACCTGGACTGCCGGCGACCGTATCGGCATCACCGACATCGGCAACGATTCCCAGTACGGCAACGTGCCTTTCATCCTGAAAAACGGGAAATTTGAGGCAGAAGGAAAGGTTATCTATATCGAAGATACAAAGACCCATACTTTCCGCGCCTACTATCCGTACAACGCGGTGGGAGGCATCCTCACAGCCACGACCGATGCCACGGCGCAGCAGAACCAGCCTGCCATCGACTTCCTCTTTGCTTCAGGAGCCACGGGAGACAAAAACAACCCAGTAGTAAGCTTCACCGACAAAACCGCCAAAGGCGGTGAAGACAACTCCTTCCACCACCGCATGAGCCAGATAACCCTTACCTTCGAGGCGGGAGACGGCATGGATTTCAGCGTGGTCAAGCCTGAACGTTACACGCTGGACGGATTGTTACTCACCGGTACGTTCAACACGGCCGACGGTATTGCCACCGCAGACAACGGGGCACAGACCGGAGAATTGGCCATGGATCTGGCAGACGGCAATCTCACGTCATCGATCATCCTCTTCCCGCAGACAGTTGCATCACTGCCGTTGGTTGTGAATTACAAAGGTCAGGAATATCATGCCACACTCACCATGCCCGATGGCGCACTGCTGGCGGGCAACAACTATACATATACCGTCAAGGTACGCAACAAAGTCCTTGAAGTCAGCGAAGCCACCATTGCAAAGTGGAACGATATAGACGGTGGAGATGTGGGCGCTGACCTGTAGGATTTTAATAATTAATCGATTAGAATGAAGAATTATGAGACATAGATTATTTATCCCCGCAGCCACCGCACTGCTGTTCGCCCTCGCCGCCTGCACGCAGGACGAACTTGCTGGCGATAACCGTCTGCCCGAAGGTGAATACCCCGTCGTCATCCGTGCCACCGGATTGTCCGTAGAAGCAACGCCGCTGGCAGCCCCTTCCACCCGTGCCTCTGTGGACGGCGACTGGCAGGGCGTCACTTCCGTGGCACTCAAGATGGGCGATGCGGTAAAGGAATACACCGTAACGGCTTCTACCGATTTCAAGAGTGCCACGCTTTCACGCGAGAACGACCCGTACTACTGGACCAGCCGCGACCCGATTACCATATCGGCATGGTGGCCCTTCGACAATGCCGACATCACACAGATGCCTGCCGTGAAGGTGGCAGAAGACCAAAGCAAACTGGCTGACTTCCAAAACAGCGACTTCATCTCTGCTGAGAACCGGAAGGTGGAATTTAACAACCCGACTCTTGAATTTACCCACCGCACGGCACGCGTGGCAATCGAACTGAAGCCCGGTACGGGATTCACAAGCGTGGACGGTGCCACGGTGAGCCTCGTGAGCCTGTCCGCCGATAACGGCAACCCGACCGCCATCAAGACTTACAACGCAAGCGGCAACACCTACGAGGCACTGACCGCCCCGCAGACCGTTGCGGCAGGCAAGCCGTTCGTTAAGGTGGAACTCGGCGGCGGCACCTTCTACTTCCGTCCGCAGAACAACGTCGTATTAGAAGCGGGCAGCCGCTATAAATATACCGTTAAGGTGAACGCCACTGGCTTGACATTAGAGGGTTGCACCATCGGTGATTGGGCTGACGGCGGCGGCGAGAGTGGTGCAGCCGAGTTGGGCTACATCTACGATAGCAACACCAATACCTACACGGTCTATAACGCCGACGGCCTGCTGGCATGGAACGAAGCCGCACAAAAAGACAGATCGATAAATTGCACCCTCACCGCCGACATCGACCTCACGGGCAAAGACTGGTCACCGATAGGCACAAACTTTTATAACTCATACACCGGCACCTTCGACGGCGGTGGCCATACCATCATGGGGCTGACCGTTACGACAAATGACCAATATGTGGGTCTGTTCGGCAGGCTCGGTAGAGCTGGCACGGTGAAGAACGTGGTGATGGAGGGCATACAGATAACATGCAATCACAGGTTGGGCTATGCCGGCGGCGTGGCAGGATTTAGCTGGGGAGGCACCATTGAAAACTGCTCGGTGTCGGGCAGCGTCAGCGGCACGATATGCGCCGGCGGTGTGGTGGGTATTCAATGGGAGGCTTCCATCACCGGATGCAGCTCCTCCGCCACAGTGAAGGGAATGGTCCAGGTCGGCGGCGTGGCAGGTGAGACGAATTCGGGTGCCACCATGGCCGCTTGCTATGCCACAGGCAACGTGACCATAGAAATAGACCCCATAAATAATATCCTTGGCGGCGGTCTGGTGGGATTCAACGCAGGAAGCAGCGTCCTTGCCTGCTATGCCACGGGCAACGTAACCAGTACGGGTAGTGGCACTGGCAATGTGCATATCGGCGGCTTTTTGGGAGGAAACTACACCACCGTGACCGCCTGCTATTGGAAGAACAATCATGAACAAGGCATCGGCTACAATAAGGAAGGCATCGCCCCCGAAGTCACGAAGGTGGACGGCTCTGTCGTTACCTGGAAGAACGCCGTTGATGCCATGAACACCGCCTTGCAGAACGCAGGCTCAGAGTGGCGTTACGAACTTAACGGAGCATTGCCCACCTTGATGAAGCAGTAAACCGTCGGGGGAAATGTTCCGCCCGCAACGGAAAGAACCAGAGTAATAAAATAACAGATATTATGAGGATAAGATTTTTTGCACTTGCAGCGCTCGCCCTCTTATTGGGCGCCTGCACGCAGGACGAAGCGGGCTTCCTACCGGAAGGGGCGGAAGGCACACCCATCGTCTTCACCGCCACGGGGCTGAATCCCGCCGCGACAGCCACCGCCGGCACCCGTGCCCCCGCGAATGGCAATTGGACGGGTGTGCAGAGCGTGGCAGTTCTGATGGACGGCATGGTGAAGACGTACAACGTGACGCCCTCCACCGCCGACCCCACCAGCGCCACGCTGACCTCCACCGACCCGTACTACTGGACCAACCACAACGACATCACCGTCACAGCGTGGTGGCCCTACACCGCTGGCGAGACAACCCCACCTGCGGTAAAGGTAAAAGCCAACCAAAGTGCCCAGAAAGACTTTGAGACCAGCGACCTCATCGTAGCCGACGGACAGAAGGTGATCTACGGTAGCCCCACGCTCCGCTTCACCCACCGCACGGCGCGAGTGACCGTCGTTCTGACGGACTACACCGAGGGGCTGGCATCCGTGCAGTTGACGGGTCTCTCCACCGAAGGCGACAACCCGGATATAATCGTCCCGTATGACAAGGGCAGCAACACCTACACCGCCATCGTCGCCCCGCAAAGTGTGGCAGCTGGCACAGCCTTCATTACCAGCACCTTCACTAACGGCAAGACCTTCGTTTATAAGATGAAGAATGCTACCGACTGGCAGGCGGGCGGTGAATATACCTACACCGTCTCCCTCGCTGCGGCAAAAGACCTGGGCTATACCATAGAGAGCAACGGCAGCTACACGGTCTATAACGCCGACGGCCTGCTGAATGTAGCCGAATTAGTGAACGGAGGTAAGACCGACATAAACATTACCCTCACCGCTGACATTGACCTCACAGGCAAAGACTGGACACCGATAGGCACAGACTACGACAACTCATACAAAGGCACCTTCGACGGTGGCGGCCATACCATTACGGGGCTGACCTTTACGACAAATGACGAATTTGCGGGTCTGTTCGGCTGGCTCAATAGAGCTGGTACGGTGAAGAACGTGGTGATGGAGGGCGTACAGATAACAAGCAATCAAATATATGGCGGCAGTATTGGCGGCGTGGTAGGATCTGGCTGGGGCACCATTGAAAACTGCTCGGTGTCGGGCAGCGTCAGCGGTACGGTGTATGTCGGCGGTGTGGTGGGTGTTCAAATAGGCGGTTCCATCACCGGATGCAGCTCCTCGGCCACAGTGAAGGGAACGGTCGATGTCGGCGGCGTGGCAGGTCAGACGAATTCGAGTGCCACCCTGACCGCTTGCTATGCCACGGGCAACGTGACCATAGAAATAGCCCCCAAAAAGAATATCGCTGGCGGCGGTCTGGTGGGAATGAACGCAGGAAGCAGCCTCCTTGCCTGCTATGCCACGGGCAACGTAACCAGTACGGGTAGTAGCACTGGCTATGTACATATCGGCGGTTTTTTGGGAAATAACTACGCCAACGTGATGACCGCCTGCTATTGGAAGAACAATCATGAACAAGGCATCGGCTACAATAAGGAAGGCATCGCCCCCGAAGTCACGAAGGTGGACGGCTCTGTCGTTACCTGGAAGAACGCCGTTGATGCCATGAACACCGCCTTGCAGAACGCAGGCTCAAAGTGGCGTTACGAACTTAACGGAGCATTGCCTACCTTGAGGAAGCAGTAAGCCGTTGCGGGCGGAAATGTTCCGTCCGCAACGAACATTAAACGAAGTATAACCCCAATAAAAAAAGGAGGACGTGATGGAACACACGGAGAATCCACCATATAGGTTTTGGCATCAAGGCATTGTTAATAATAATATAGACTCCAGTGAAAGCATACAATTTTTCTTCTATGAGATGGAAATCGCCGAAAATAGCGTCGCAATAATAACAGCCGTGCGATAGGTAGCTATCGGCAACCGTCCGGCTATACCGTTTTTTTACCGGGCCGACCTTGAGTTGTCGCCCCTCTTCCGTCTGTAAGAAATCTTGTACCGCGGCATAGACCCCAGGATGCTTGTCTATATCATGATCGTCCCACGAAGACCGCTCCACATCGAAATCGCAGTTGCAGACGCTCTTCAGACTTGGCTCTACCGTATAGCAGTATTGCAGCGTCCCGCACTTCCAGCATTTCATTTCAAAGAAGATGATGGTAATCTTTTGCTTAGGAGCTATTCTGATATGCTCGCAAAATTTCAACTTACGCGCCAGTAAATTACTTATCAATGCTTTTAACGGCATTTGAACTTTCCCTACTTGGGCAAGTATGTTTGAATTTTCGTCCTTGAATATTTTGAACGCAGGAGTCTCTTTGTCTGCAACTAAAGTTTTGTCATAATCCGACATTTCTTTGGGGGCTATGCGGAAAAACCAGCAACCTCTTACGTTCGATGCCTTATACCGTTCCTGCCGGAGGCGGGTTGCTTCATAAGTCTGCCGGCTCCATTGAACCTCGAAAGCGATCCTCTTGCCTCCCTGTACAGCCAAAACATCCGCCCTCCAATCCGCTTCGGAAAATTCGGGGATGGCATTCCATCCCTGCTCCCGGCAAGCCTCCATGATCGCGACTTTCGCTTTGAGATGCTCTGCAGACTCGGGTTTCCAATCACATGGATTTGCAGATTTCAGATGAACGAAATGTTTCAACCCTCTGTTGCTTGTTCTCAAAAAGCCCTCTTGCCCGCAGCACGGCAATGTTAAAACGATTTCTTTGGCTTTAAGACGGGCTTTCAAAGCACTCCATTCTTCGTCATTAAGATCAATGGAAACAATTTCTTTGTCTTCTATATAAGCACGTAAAGGCATTGTAGAAATGTATAAAGATTGTTAATGATCTCGGATATATTACATCAATCCAAATATAGCGAATCCGAACGAAACGAGCAAGTTTTGCGGAGTGAATCATCGTCGTCTTAATATTGAATCACCATATATCTTACGCCGACCCGTCCAGCAAAATAGCCGCCGTAAGCGACACGTCAAGGCAATGCCTTGTCTTTGTCGCTTACGGCGGCTATTCGGCTCTTGCTGTCCGGGCGTTCCGGGCAGTCTGAAATTTTATTCTCTATGACACTGCTCACAAAACAGATCATCTCGAAATTCGAGAAACATCCTATCCACTCACAGGATGGGAAAGGAATGGATGCCGAAGTCCTCGTCAAGTATTTCAACCCCTGCGGCTCGGGCACATGGCTCATCACCGAAGCCGAACGCGAAGGCGACGACTGGCGCTTGTTCGGTTATTGTCATATCCACGAATGGGAGTGGGCTACCTGATGCTCTCCGAGCTGGCATATCTTCGTCTGCCGTTCGGACTTACCATCGAACGCGACATTTACACGGCCAGGAAATACGTCCGGGATTTTCTACCGCAGGATGAATGACGGCAAAGGCCTCGGAATTTTACTGCCCCTTGCCGATAACAGAATCATTACACAAAAAAGACTATAAATATGGCAACATTCGAAGAAAAAGCCGAACGGCTGAAGAAAGAGTTGGAAGAAGCTCCAAACGGCGACCAACGTCGAAATTTGTCCCACGAATACGAACTTACCTTGCGTCTGCTGCGCATCATCCGCGGAGAGGTCTTTACGCTCGACGACATCAATAAATGCCGCATGGAGATCATGCGGCAATATCCCGGATACGAACGTCCTATAACGGCCGACTCGGGAATCCTGCTGGCTGCGGAGGCAATCCGCAAATCTTTCGGACGGAAATACTATCTGCCGCTTTACAAATATCCGATCCTCATTGATTTCGGGACACCGGATGGGCAGATATGCGTGATCCATCCGAGCAACTATATCAGTTATACATCCAAAAAAGAAGGGGAAGAGTGATTGATGTGCACCCCAAAGTTTGGACTGATTAATAATTCAGATAGCATGAGTTCGGTATTGTACCGGGCTCATGTTGTTTAAAGCGGTCTTTATTCGCTTGTTATTGTAGTAATTTATGTATTCCTCCAGTTCCTTGCGGAAATGATCGACAGACTCGAACTTCTGCAAATATAATAATTCTGATTTTAACAGTCCGAAAAAGTTTTCCATAACCGCATTATCCAAACAGTTTCCCTTACGAGACATGCTCTGACTAATACCTTTTTCACGCAGCCGATATTGATAGCGTTTCATCTGGTACTGCCAACCCTGATCCGAGTGAAGTATAAGTTCCGGAGCATCGGGCAGATCCTTTATGGCATCTTCAAGCATTTTCATTGTTTGGTAAAAGGTCGGATGTTCAGCTATATTATAACTTATTATTTCCCTGTTATATAAGTCCATAATAGGCGACAGATAAAGCTTCTTGCCGAACAGAGAAAATTCAGTAAGGTCTGTAACCCACTTTTGATTAGGACGTTCCGCCATAAAATTACGTTTCAGCAAGTCGGGCACCACGGCACCAACCTCTCCTTTGTATGAACGATATTTTTTTAGGCGCACCTGGCATTTAACTCCACATTCGTTCATTAACCTCAGTACCGTTTTATGGTTTATAGAATATCCGCGATTGTGCATCTCTACTGTGATACGGCGGTAACCATAACGTCCCTTATGATCGTGGTATATACTTACAATCTCGTTTTTCTCTTGTTTGTATTTATCGGGGAACTTTAACTGCTTCAGATGATAATAGAACGTACTACGCGCCATCCCCGTAACTTCCAATAGCGTGGGAAGGGTATGTTCCGGTCTTAGTTCTTCGATGGCTTTTGCCCGTTCCCGTTCTCGCGGACGATGCGTTCCTCGACTAAGACCCTCAATTTTTTTAAGTAAGCAACCTCGGCGCGAAGACGTTGGTTTTCGACTCGCAAGTCATTTTCTTCCTGTGGTTGTAGTTCCTGTTTATTAGGTTTGGTTCTCATCTTACCCCGATTATCACGGTAAAGACCGGATTCACCTTCTTCATAATAGATACGCTCCCATTTGCTCAGCGTACTCTCATTGTAAATACCGAACTTTGCCGTTGTTTCCGTTAAAGATAAGTGATTCTCGTGCATGTGCCTGATAGCTGACAACTTAAAATCGCCGCTGTAAGTATATTGCCGTATACGAAGACCTGCTTCGCCGAACTCTTTATAACGCGCAATCCAACGCGACAAAGGCGTATAGCTTATTCCAAAATGCTTGGAGGCGGACGATACGGAATGTTGCCCTCTGACAACAGACAAAACTGCTGTTAATTTCTCCTCATAACTGTACTTCATAAAACACCCCAAAAGTTATGTCCAACTTTTGGGGTGCAGTTCATGATGATCTTCCCCTTTTCACAGACCGCATCAGCGCTGCGCTTTCATATAATGCTGTTCCAGCAGTTTATAAAGCGATGACTGCGGATAAAGAATCTTTCCACCAAGAGTAGTATAAGGGATTTGGCGGTTGTCCCGGTAATTCTGCAAGGAGCGTTTCGAGATGCTGAAGATGCTGCAAATCTCCTCACTGGTCAGGTACAGTTCATTTCCGATGGTCGGGCGGTGCGTGTCGATCAGAATATCGACGGCACGGATGGCTTTGACGATGTCGCGGCGCAGTTCCTTGAACGCGGCGCTGTCGCGGGTAATGATCTCTTCGGTCATGCTACAGGCTTTTTATCAGGTTCTTTTCCAGAAGTTGCCGGATGTCGTCGTCCCGGAACAATACTTTATTCCCCAAGGCCGTATAGGGGATGATGCCGGCGGAGCGATAGTATTGCAAGGCTCGCTTGGTGATGCTCAAGGCCTTGCAGACCTCCTCGGCCGTAAGCCTCCGGACAGTTGTCGGTTGGGCGGAGAGGGAATGGAGCGCAGACACTCGCTCCAGAAGACGTTGAAGGTGCGCCTGCATCTCTTTATAGGCGCTCGTTTCCATAAGGACGCAATCCATAATGCTGAGGGTTTAGGTGATTTCTGCGTTAAGGATGTGCAAGATAATCCAAGCCTTCAGAAAACGATCCCCATGTCCGCTCCAGACCGATCCAGTCCGCTCAAAGGAAAAAATGATCGGCGGTGACGCTGATGTACGCCATAAATCGGAAAATAGAGAGATAAAAATTCTATTTGCTTTTTTATCAGATATTCACTATATTTGTATAGAGTTGTTTGACAGGATGAACCTCGATGTAAGTTTATTCAAGACTTGCGTTTCTAAATCATTACCTCATAAAAAAACAACGCCGTAACTTATTAGGTTACAGCATTGTTTTGTAAATCCTCGGAAACTTTTCTATGGGAAGCCGGTGCTTTCGTATCGGTGTCGTACATTCCGGAATTTTCGGTCCGAGAATCCGTTTCCGTCAATATCCCAGGATGCGGAGCATCGAGCGGTAGGACTGTTCTTTGGCGAACAGGCGGGTGTAGTATTCGTTGTCGTCCTTGTCCCGGTCGATGATGACGTGTTTGGGGGCCGGAATCAGACAGTGCTGGATGCCGCCGAAGCCGCCGATCGACTCCTGATAGGCTCCCGTATGGAAGAAGCCGATATATTGCGGATTCCCCGGTTCGAGCTTGGGCAGGAAGATCGCGTTGATGTGCGATTCCGAGTTGTAGAAATCTTCGCTGTCGCAGGTCAGGCCGCCCAGCAGCACACGCTGGTATTCTTTGTCCCAGTTGTTGATCGCCAGCATGATGTAGCGCTGGTTGATGCCCCACGTATCGGGCAAAGTCGTGATGAAGGAGCTGTCGATCATGTACCAGTTCTCGCGGTCGTTCTGCTGTTTCTGATTGACGATCGAGTAGAGGGTCGCGCCGCTTTCGCCGACGGTAAACGATCCGAATTCAGTGAATATGTGCGGTTCGTCGATTCCGTTGCGGGTACAGATGTTCTTGATCTGCGCGATGATCTCTTCGGTCAGGTACTCGTAGTCGTACGAGAAGTCGAGCGAGTTTTTGATCGGAAAGCCGCCTCCGATGTTGAGGCTGTCCAGATCGGGGCAAATGGCCTTCAATTCGCAGTAGATGTTCAGGCATTTCGACAGTTCGTTCCAGTAGTAGGCCGTGTCCTTGATACCGGTATTGATGAAGAAGTGCAGCATTTTGAGCTTGAACTTCTTGTTTTTCTGGATCTTGGTTTTGTAGAAGTTGATGATGTCGTTGTAGCGGATCCCCAGGCGCGAGGTGTAGAACTCGAATTTGGGCTCCTCCTCGCTGGCGATCCGGATACCGATTTTGCATTTTTTGGTAATGGCATCGTCGTAGAGGTCGATCTCTTCCTTGTTGTCGATCACGGGGATCGTGTTTTCGAACCCGTCGTTGATCAACTGGGCGATATTTTCGACGTATTGCGGACGTTTGAAGCCGTTGCAGATGATATAGCGGTCCTTGTCGATCACGCCGCTGTCGTACAGGGCGTTGATGATGTGAATGTCGTAAGCCGAGGAGGTTTCGAGATGAATGTCGTTTTTCATCGCCTCTTCCAGCACGAACGAGAAGTGACTCGACTTGGTACAGTAGCAGTAGTTGTATGTACCCTTGTAATCGACCTTCGCCATCGCTACGTTGAACATGCGCTTGGCCCGATTGATCTGCTGGGAGATCTTCGGCAGGTAGGTTATCTTGAGCGGAGTGCCGTACTGCTTGATTAATTCCATCAGGGGAATGTCGTGGAAGTTCAATTCGTTGTCCTCGACGGTAAATTCATCCTGCGGGAAATCGAACGTCTGTTCGATCAGGTCGATGTACTTGTCTTTCATGGCTCGTTTGTGTTTTTTGCGGTATAATCCGAGCGAGCTACATTGTAAATTCCGGAGTAAAGTAGCTCGTGCGGATTGTTTTTTATTTTGGGATGCAAAGTAGGTAATTATTTTCGAGATCGGCAATGGTTTATCCGTATATTTTGAAAAAACAGGTGAATTTTTTCGTTTTTGTCCGATGAAAATTGTATTTTTGGGTCGAATTTTAATCGGGACAGAACGGTGTTGACTGGAATCATAACGAATTACCTGACCCAGCACAGGAGGCTGGTCGTGCCGCAACTGGGAACTTTTGTCGTGAAGGTTCCCGAAGGCGGTGTGGTCTTTTCGGAGTTGCTTAAGCGCGACGACGGCATCTTGCGCGGGTTGCTGGTGCAGCAGGGTGGAATGAACGATCTGGAGGCTGCCGGTGCGATCGACCGCTTCGTGTTTGAAGTGCGTCATGCCCTCGAGCATGAGGGGGCCTATGCAATCGAGGGCTTCGGTCGTCTGACCCTTTCACCGGGCGGTGCAATCGTCTTTCAGGCGGTTCTGGCTACGCCTGTAGCTGCTGCGGGACCTGTTGTCGGGGAATCGGCTCCGGAGGAAGGAAATAAAATTTCCTCGGCCGCAGCTCTTCATCCCGCTTCCGTCGCTGCGTCTGCGGAGTCCGTTGCACCCCGTGTGCGATCCCGTTCCGAAGCGAAGGCTTCTCCTGTAATCGACGGCGGTATTTCCGAACCTCGGATCTCCGTTTCTGCCAAGCGCAAACCCGCACCTTATGTAAAGGGATTGCAATACGGCAAACCGCTTAAAACCACCGAGGGATATACCTATGTGGGTTCCAAGCCCCGCCGGAGGATCGATAAATTTATGGTCATCGCCATCGTGGTCGCTGTGTTGGCCGTAGGCGTCATCGTTTACGGTTATCTACGCCGGGCGAAGATCGAGCGTCTGGAGCGCGAATACCTCGAACAACTCGCACCTGCCGTGCCGGAGCCCGTGGCTGCCGGAACGGACGGGGGTGTGGAGTCCGTTCCGGATACGACTCAGGAATAGTTTGCCTGTATTGGCTGTAAAACAGGATTGATAGAGTAGGAATGACAGATCTGACATCCATAAAAAACCGTTTCGGGATCATCGGTAACTCCGAGGCGCTCAACCGTGCGCTGGAGGTTGCCCTGCGTGTGGCGCCGACCGATCTTTCGGTACTCGTTACGGGTGAAAGCGGCGTCGGCAAGGAGTTTTTCCCGCAGGTGATCCATGCCTATTCGGCACGTAAACACAATAAATATATCGCCGTGAACTGCGGCGCCATTCCCGAAGGAACGATCGATTCCGAATTGTTCGGACACGAGAAGGGGGCCTTCACCGGAGCAGTCGAAGCCCGCAAGGGTTATTTCGAGGAGGCGGACGGCGGGACGATCTTTCTGGACGAGGTGGCCGAGCTGCCTCATTCGACCCAGGTGCGGTTGTTGCGTGTGTTGCAGACCGGCGAGTTCATCCGCGTCGGTTCGGCCAAGGTGCAGAAGACCAACGTGCGCGTGGTGGCGGCGACGAATACGAATTTGCAGGATGCGATCCAGGCGGGGCGTTTCCGCGAGGATCTCTATTACCGGCTCAATACGGTGCCGATCCAGGTGCCTCCTCTGCGGGAACGGAAGGAGGATATTTTCTTGCTTTTCCGCAAGTTCGCGGCCGATGTAGCGGCCCAGTACCGTATGCCGGCTATTTCTCTGGACCCCGAGGCCCGGCAGATGCTGGAGAATTACTATTGGCGGGGCAATATCCGTCAGTTGAAAAATGTCGCCGAACAGATTTCGGCCATCGAGGAGGCGCGGCTCATTACGCCTGCCATCCTGACGAAGTACCTGCCCGCACAATCTCAAAGCGGAGCATCTACGTCGATGAGTACGGCCTTGCATAGCGGTCCGGGCGACGGCGTGTCTTTCGAACGGGAGTTGCTTTACAAAGTGCTTTTCGACCTGCGGGCCGACGTCAATGACCTGAAGCGGATGCTTACCGAGCTGATGCAGCGTGCCGAGCGTCCTGCCGAGCCGACCAAAGACCTGGCGGGGTTGTTGCCGGCTTCCGCCCACAGTATCGCTTCTCCGGACTATACGGAGAGCGAGGAGGTGGTCGATGAACAGCCTTCGCGGGAACTGACCAAAGCCGATGTGCTGCGGGAGCAGATCCTTCGGGCCCTGCGGCGCAACAACGGCCGCCGCCGGGAAGCCGCTGCCGAGCTGTTTATGTCGGAGAGAACTCTTTACCGTAAAATCAAGGAGCTCGGCATCGACGAGAACTCCTGAAAAATATCGTTTATAATCGAATGAAAGCTGTACTCAAATATGCGATCGTCGTCGCAGCGGGCCTCTTGCTGGCCGGTTGCGGGTACAAGGTGAACTATTCGTTGTCGGGCGCTTCGATTCCGCCCGATGCCAAGACCTTCAGTGTGGCCTACTTCCCGAACAACGCCCCGATGGTGGCTCCGATCCTGAGCTCGACGCTGACGGATGCCTTGCGGGACAAGTTTACGCGCCAGACGCGTTTGACGCAGGTGGACGAAGGCGGCGATTTCGCTTTCGAAGGCGAGATCACCGGTTATACTTCGACGACGGCTTCGGTTTCGGGTTCGTCCGAAACGGCCCTGTTGAACCGATTGACCATTACCGTCAATGTGCGCTTCACCAATGCGGTGGACGAGAGCATGTCGTGGAAAAAGACGTTTTCGGCGTTCGAGGATTTCGATTCTTCGAAACTGCTGAATGAAATCGAGGGCGAACTGATTCCCCAAATCGTCGATAAACTGGTGACGGACATTTTCCAGGCATCGGCGGCAAACTGGTAGCGGATGGCAGATTTCAAGGAATATACGATGTCCGGAGGCACGGTAGGCCCGGTCGATGAAGCGCAGCTCGATGCGCTCGTCGGGCGTTACGAGTGGTTTACTCCCGCCCGTATCCTGCGCGTGCTTCAAACCGGGCGTTCCGACCGTCGGGTGTCGATCGCGGCGGTGTCGCGTCTGCTGCCGCTCGGACGGTTCACGGTCGATCGGGAGGCGCTTTGTGCGCTTTCGCCTGCCGACCTGATCGACCGTTTCCTGAAGGAGGGGGGGCATCGGATCGTGGCCGAGGAGGGCGAAGTCGTTGAAGAGGTCCGCACCGAGGCCGAATTGAGCGGTGACGACGACCTCGTTACGGAGGATCTGGCGGAAATCTACCTGGCCCAAGGGCTTTACGACGAAGCAATCGCCATTTATCGCAAATTAAGTTTGTTAAATCCGGAAAAAAGTGTTTACTTTGCGTCGCTTATTGACAAAATCGCAAATAAATAATTAAAACGATAGGAACATGTTATACACTCTTTGTATCATTCTGATTCTGGTTGCAAGTATTCTCATCATTCTGGCTGTACTCGTTCAGAATCCCAAAAGCGGCATGGCTGCCAATTTCGGTGCTTCGAACCAGGTGATGGGCGTTCGCCAGACTTCGGATTTCCTGGAGAAATTTACGTGGACGATGGCCGTCGTGATCGTCGTGTTGAGTCTGTTGGCTACGCTGGCTATGGATCGCGGTCTGGTGGCTCGCAGCAACGTGGAACTCGAGAAAGATGCCAATGCGCTGATGGAGAAGATGATCGTCGAAGATCCCGCTCCTGCGGTTCCGCAGGCGGAACTTCCGGCTTCCGATCAGCAGCCTGCGCCGGCCGCTGCTCCTGCCGAATAAGCGGGCGATTCATTCCGATATAAAAGGCTGTGGATTTTTCCACGGCCTTTTTTTTGCAGCTTCGAACGGTCTGGTTGGCCATAAGGTCAGAACTTCGGCCGGGCCGGTTTTTAGGCGGGAGGACAAGATTCGGATACGAAGGGCTGTTCGCACGGTCGAATTTTCGATAAGGTTCCGGTTCATAGTTTGGGCCGGGAGGCCGGGACAGGGACCCGTTTGCGATCTTGACCGATGGAATATTCGGTGACGACAGTTGTTGGAATATTCGAAAGGTTCCCTGTGCGGTGCTCCGGTCCTGGTCTAACGTTTTCGGGTATTGTAGGGCGAGCCGCTGCCGGGAAATTTTGCCGGCGGCGGCTCGCAGATTAGAGGGCGTCGTGGGTTTTATCGAAGGTTTTCCGGCCGGGTTTCCGGTTCTGTCTCTGCGTATCCGTTCGTCCGGATCATGTACAGGACGTGCCGTCGCAGAGGATGTCCCGTTGGTAGTGCGGGGTGGTCGAATTCCTGTAATCGTGTCATACCGAGCCGTTGCATGACCCGTTGTGAGCGCAGATTGCTCAAGGCGGTGAAAGAGATAATGGATTCCATTTTCGACAGGCTGGCGTAATGAAGACAGCTTCGGGCCGCTTCCGTGGCATACCCGTTGCCCCACATGTCGCTGCGCAGTCGCCAGCCGATTTCCACCCGGCCGTACAACGGTCCGTCGAACGTGACCCGGTGAAGTCCCGTATAACCCAGCAGCTCCCCGTCCGTGCGACGTTCGAGGGCGTAGAGTCCGAACCTTTCCGTTTCGAATTCCCGGCGGATGCGGTCGAAGAAAGCGGCGGATTCCGGGAGGGAGAGCGGAGCGGGAAAATACTCCATCACCCGGGAATCGGCGTTCATCCGGGCGAATGCGGGAAAATCTTCATCCTGCCAACAGCGCAGAATAAGACGGTCCGTCGGGGAGGGGAGCAGCATGGTATGGTGATGTGAAGAGTGTCTAACTACCCATCGTCGCGTGACGGTCTTTTTGCCGGTTGGCTCCGAAATGACGTTGTAATAGATTGGCCAGCTGATCGGGAGCGATGTCGCGGTGGATCGTCCCGCCGTGTGCGATCGAGATGCCGCCGGTTTCTTCGGAAACGACCAGAATGATCGCATCCGAAATTTCGCTCATGCCGATCGCGGCCCGGTGACGCGTACCGTAGGATTTGGGAACGTCGCTCTGCGTTACGGGGAGGATGCATTTGGCTGCGACGATGCGGTCGCCTTCGATGACGACGGCGCCGTCGTGCAGCGGTGCGTTCTTGAAGAAGATATTTTCGAGAAGCGGCGTCGAGATTTTGGCATCGATGGCGATACCGCCTTCGGTGATGAGCCGCAGGTCGCTCTGGCGGCCGATCACGATGAGCGCACCCGTTTTGTGGGCGGACATCTCCCGGCAGGCCTGGACGATCGGTGCGATGATCGTTACCGAGGTATTGTCGTTTCGGTTGAAGATGCGGGCGATGAAGTTGAACCGTTTCTGGCGCATGCCGATCATCTGCAAAAACCGCCTGATTTCAGGCTGGAAGACGATGATAAGGGCGATGACGCCGACGCTGACGAACTGCCCCAGGATGTTGGAGAGCAGCTCCATGTTGAGCGTGCGTACGACAACCCACATCAGGTAGATCATGATGATCCCGGAGATGATGTAGGGGGCGTTTGTTCCCCGGGTAGCGCGGTAGATCCAGAACATGATCGCCGCTACCAGGATGATATCTATGAAATCGATGAATGTGAACGGAACAAATCCCATGGTGTATTTCGTTAAGGCAATTATATCTTTCAATGTGTCGCTGTCCGACGGTCGCGGCATCGTATCCGAGAATCGTTCGTCCGCGATCCGTGTCCGCGTTTGTACTTCGCTCTATCTCTAAATCTTCTCCTCGACGGGAAAATGGGTCGCTGCGCCCAGGAGGGGTACTAAAAGCATATAATCACGTTTTTTAATTAAAAACAAAATTATAAAAAATCTCTGGAATAACCTCGAAAAACGGGAGAAATGACGCTAAACGACTTAATATCAGAGTTGTTACGGCGTCAAATGATGACAAGCCGAAAAATTGGAAAACGCAAAGAAAAGCGGATTTAAGAAGAATGGTTGCAAAGTCATTACCTCAAAATCGAGTAATTCTCCTAAAGTCTTTTGTATAAAGCACTAACAGAAGTTTTCCAGAATTACGGAAAAATTTTTTTCAAAGGGAGAAAAAACGGATTGACAAAGCCTATGAGGAAAAGGATGAGCGCTTACTGCGAACTTTGGACAAAGAAATGATGGCAGGAATCAACGAATATCCGTTGGAATATCGTCGTATGATCTATAAACGTATTGAGGCAGCGACCGGAGAAAGTGCCGAAAAAATCAAGAAGGCTTATTTCAAGAAGTTGGAAAAGATTCTCGAACGCGGGGTAATAAAGGACAGAGAAGAATATGAGTTGGTGCATAGTCGCATCGACGAATTGGTCCATAATACACCAGAAGACGACCCAGCCCGAAAAGACCTCCCGGAGTTGGAACGGATCTTTATGAATTATGCCATTGGAGAATAGCCAAATCGAATCGCCCGTAATGCTACGGGCGATTTTTTATATCGATATTTTTGTTTGTAATTTGTCTGATCCAAGAAATTCGTATTACGTTGAATAAGGAGGCTGTGCGTCCGACGGGTTTTATTTGGCTGATTGTCCTGTGGTTGTATGTGGTGGCTGACACAGCCGCAGCCGCAACCTTTGTTGCTGTCGCCCGGTTTTGGATAACCGGCTCTGTTTCCGGAGATATTCGGCGGCGTATTTGCCTTATTCGGTCCTATGGGAGTTTTGCATAGAATTTGTGGAATTTATAAAAATGTGTAACGATAATCGGATGATTATGAAAACAAAAAATGTATTGCTGGGTATGGCTGCGGTTTGCGGCTGCGCTTTTCAGGCGATCGCTTGTACCGGCATCGCGCTTACGGCTGCGGATGGCAGCTATGTACAATCCCGCACTATCGAATGGGCGCGTGGCGTCTTGCAGAGCGAGTATGTCGTCATCCCACGAGGTCAGCGTCTGCGATCTTTTACTCCTTCCGGAGCTGATGGCATGGTTTTCACATCCAAATACGGCGTGGTGGGATTGGCCGTCGTGCAGAAAGAGTTCATCGCCGAAGGAATCAACGAAGCGGGACTGTCGGCCGGACTTTTCTTCTTTCCGCAGTACGGAGGCTATGAACAGTACGATCCGGCGCAGAGCGACCGCACGCTGGCCGATCTGCAACTCGTGGCCTGGATACTGACGCAGTTCTCGACCATCGACCAGGTGAAAGCGGCCATCGCTTCGGTTCGGGTCGTCGGACTGGAGCCCTCGTCGGTCGTGCATTGGCGTATCGGAGAGCCTTCCGGACGGCAGGTGGTGCTGGAAATCGTCGGCGGGGTGCCGCATTTCTACGAGAACGAAGTCGGCGTACTCACCAATGCCCCCGGTTTCGAGTGGCAGCTCACCAATCTGAACAACTATGTGAACCTTTATCCCGGTGACGCTCCTGCCCGGCGGTTGAGCGGCATCACGCTGCGTCCTATCGGCGGCAATTCCGGATTTCTCGGTCTTCCGGGCGACGCCACGCCGCCGTCGCGCTTCGTGAGAGCGGCTTTTTATCGGGCGACGGCTCCGCAGCGTGCTACCGGATTCGAAACCGTGCAGCAATGTTTTCACCTGCTCAACAATTTCGATGTGCCCATCGGCATCGAGCATCCCGAAGGGGAGTGTCCGGACATCCCGAGCGCTACGCAGTGGACTTCGGCCATCGATCTGACCAATCGCCGGGTCTATTACAAAACGGCCTATAACAATACGATCCGCTGCATAGACCTTGCGCAGATCGACTTCGGTAAAAGCTCCTACCAGTCCCATCCGTTGGACCGGATCCAGGAACAGCCCGTGGAAATGGTCGTCCTTCCGGAGTAGGTTCGGTTACACTTCGAGCATCTCTTCGACGCTGTCTTCGTCGGTATCGCCCAGACTGAACTCCTTGTCGGCGAAGAGGTCGGCAAGGCCCGTGATTTGTTTGAGCCGCAGCAGTTCGTCGCGGTCCATACCGATATGACGCATGATCCACTGGTCGGACATGTTCGCCCGGGTCAGTTCGGCGACGATTTCGCTCATCAGTTCGACGTTGTGCGTGCCGCGTGCCCGGTTGTGGCGGATGGTCGAGGCCATGCGGTTCGAGAGATCCTTTTCGATCACGGCGACGGGGAGCAGGCCCCGTTCGCGTTCGTAGATCCGCTTCGAGGTTTTGAGGACCAGGTAGCGGTGATAGCCGTCCACGAGTTCGTAGCGGTCCCGCTCCGCATCGTAGTAGCAGACGCACGGCATCGTGTAGCCGTCTTCCCAGATCGACAGTTCGAGCAGCTTCATTTCGGGCGGCGCAACCACGTTGGGATTGTAGCTGTTCGCCACGACCTTCTCTACCGGCACGGCGCGGACGTTATAGACCGGGCTCCGGTAGGCGCTCTTCGTTTGAGATTCAGAGTAACGATTCATATTTTTCCATGATTTTCTTGCGGCGCTGCGTTTCGTTCTTGTTCGGCGCGAAGCCCATGTATTTGCAGGCGTGGTCGTTTTTCAAAATACAGATACAGATGCGCTTGAAGGTAGGCAGATGGCTGAATTCGGGCAGGCTTATGTCGTCGAGGTACTCCATACGTACCGGCCGCTTGTCCGTGCGATAGGCGCTGCGGTCGCCGACTTCGATCCGAATGCCGGCCTTTTGCAGCTTCGTGATGGTTTCGTCGGAGAGGCATCCGCCCTTGTCGCGCCAGAAGCGGATGCTTACGGAGAGTTTTTCCAGATAATTGCGTCGTATCGGTTCCGGAAGGGTCGAGAGCAGGAAATGCATGTAGCTCTCCCAGGTCATTCCTTGCGGCAAATGAACCGACTGCCAGCCTGCGGCGGTTGTCCGACCGTACAGCGCTGCGAAATTGGCTCCGTTTACCCGGCCCACCATACGGCCCCATGTGTTCGGATCGATGGCTTTGTAGAGATGCAGGCTTGCGATGGCCGGCGAGATGAAGGGACTGGCGACACGCTGGCTGTCCAGCGGTACGCCTGCGCGGTAAAACAGGTCGTACAGCCGGTTGTACGACCACCCGAACCGTCCGTTCGCCGTCCATACGTCGGTTGTCAGCCAGTCGTAAAGCGGATAGGCGTTGCAGATGCCGCTGCCGACCCATTGGCGGATCCATCGTTTGCCGGCGAACCGGTAGTGGTTGCGGTCGCTGTAAATCGTGCGCCAGCGGTTGAAGCTCTCCTGCGTGCGG
>ERZ833822.476-NODE-476-length-47295-cov-121.363887_pt1 | contig 47295 bp, 71 predicted proteins | sample MGYA00519913_ERZ833822 | MGnify/ENA primary metagenome ERZ833822 (study PRJEB31850, sample SAMEA3708746) | human gut metagenome | biome: human gut; feature: human-associated habitat; material: faeces | place: China | collected 2014 ... | reverse complement strand
TATCTTTAACTCATCGGAACAACAACAGAGAGGTATAATCAAATGAGAATTGCATTGATTGATGATGGAGACGTAATCCAAGCCATCAGTAGCGTTGACCCTACATATCATATCCGAAATAAAATGTCATATAGATACCCATGTCTCGATACTGCTTCTCTATTGCGTAAGTTAAAAGATATGGAAAAACGCGGATTAGTGACACGGGTACGCAGTCAATACTTCCTTAACAATATAAGCTGGAGACTAAACAAATGAAAAACATCATCAGTCATCACAAACTGTCCGACCTGCTGGGTAATATGACAGAGGTTCAGGCGCTGACCACACTGTCACGTATGCGTGCACAGGCTGACCGGGACGGACTTTGTGTCACTCGTCTCATTGTTGAGGGTAAAGTACGGGAACAGTGGATATGGAAGCACTGAGTTATTGCCAGCTGATGGAGCGCTGTTTAGCGGCTGAGGCGCGTGTTGCTGAGTTAGAGGAAACGTTCAAATATCCGGTAGCTTACATCACCTATAAAGGTTATCTAATTCACGCTGGCGACCCAAAACTGAAAGAGTATAGCGACCCCACACCATTATATGAGGCACCTTAACCATGATTAAATATTTACCACTTGTAGCGCTCCTGGCGGGCGCTCAGGTTAACGCAGCTGTTACTGCTGAGACAAATGAATCACGGGTTGCTAACCTGCTCTTTAACGGTTGCAGCGCTCAACGTGCACAGATGGGCGTGCAGGAAATGATTAAACGGGCTAACCCGGGCGGTAATCCTGCAGCGACCGACCTTATCATCAAAGGTTACAAGTTCGGCATTGATTACCCGAATGTTGGTTGTAACCAGTTCTTTACGGTTGTTATCGACCAGTTAGTTAAAAGCCGGAGCAAAGTGTAATGAGTATACTGACTGACGAGCAATTACTGACAGACGTGACTGCGGGAATGAGTGGTCATGCCATTGCGAAAAAGTACGGCATGAGCCCCGGCAATATTAACCGCCGCATCAAACGTCTCGGTGCGCGCGGGCTGGGTCATGGTGGTAATGTGTCTCGCTTTGTGCCGGACGGTTACAAGGTGAAAGGTACATCGTCACTGGTGAAGGAGGATGGGACTGTAGCGCTGCAATGGGTCAAGACTGATGTGGACGCCGAGCGCCAGTTGAAAATGATGCAGGAAGCGATTGTGGCGCTTACAGAGTGCTTATCCCCACTAGAGGAAATTAATTTAACATCCCGTGATGAGGATAGCACTCTCCTGAACATGTACACAGTAACAGATGCACACATTGGTATGTTGGCATGTGAAGAAGAGGGTGGAGACGATTACGATACCAACATTGCAGAACATCTCATATCGTCGTGGTTCAAATCAGCGACAGCATTGGCACCCAACGCAACAGAGTGTCTTATCAACCTTCAGGGGGATTTCCTGCACTTCGACGGCCTGAAGGCGGTTACACCAACATCCGGGCATATTCTCGACTCTGATACGCGTTTCTTCAAAGTGGTCCAGACTGCTATCCGTGTGATTAAGCGAGCCGTGAATATGTGTCTGGAGAAGCATCGGAAAGTGACGCTGCTAATCGCCACTGGTAACCACGACCTTGCGTCCTCTGTGTGGTTGCGAGAGATGTTTAAAGAGGTGTATTCCGGTAATCCCCGCGTGACCATTGTAGACGAACAAAGTCCCTACTACGCAATCGAATTCGGCAAAGTAATGATCGGTGTGCATCACGGGCACTGTTCCAGGATGGAAAAGCTGGACGCAGTATTTGCCAGTAAGTTCCGGGAGATTTATGGCCGTACTAAGTTTGGCTACCTACACATGGGACACTATCATCATCGGAAAGTAGCAGAGAGCAACATGTTCATCACTGAGATGCACCAAACTCTGGCGGCCAAAGACGAGTATTCAAGTAACGGAGGTTACGACTCCGGAAGAAGCGCCACTGTCATAACATATCATCGAGACTACGGTGAGATTGGTAGAATATCAATTCCTGTGGAGATGATTAAGGACCGGTATGGACAGTTAATCAAGTAAATAAAAGGCCCGCATTTAGCGGGCTTTGTTTTATCCAAGTGGAAATTTTTTATCAATCCATTCGTTCATCCTAATTCTCAATCTCTTCACGGAGTAACTCCAGTCATCGGCCTTATTTAGTATCGACTCAACAACTAAAATAATAATGAATACAGGTAGTACGATTATCCTCCCAGTGAGACTTTTCTTACTCATCTTGTACATTTTATTATCTCCCACAATTACGGCATTTACCATTTGCCACATAACGTTCCGCAATAATATTACAATGCTTACAAGGCTCATACGGAATATACCAACGTTTACCGTCGGCGATGGCTTGCTGGCGCGGTGATTTGATTTTAATGACCCCAACGTGAATTCCCGATTCACTCAGTAACAGGGCGTTTTTCATCGTCTCTAACTGTTCATTCAAAACAGAAATATTATGCTCAATCATTGCGATGTTTTCACGCAGTGCGTCGGCTTCACCAGCGGTATTAACAATGGCTGCTTTTGGTTTTTTCCACTCCCCCGTCATGCGTTGCTCGGTCAAGCAGAAGACACATTTACCAGCAGTGTTACGGACGCCCGGATGTCCACATTCACTGTTCGGTTTCTTCTGTACTCTCCACGAGCGACCATCATTAAGACCGTCGAGAACTTTTTGATAGAGTTCGTTGCGTGCAGGAAGACCCATGTTTTTCGCTTTCACAAAATTATGGTGGTCATGAAGTGTACAAATACTGCACAATTCTGTTTCTTTAAATTTTGTAGTGCCGTGACAATTATCTATAAGATGAATCATGTTTCTCTCCTTTTGCAGAGTATATACTATAAAATAATAGAGAATTACAGGTAAATACCTCATTTTACCCCGAAATACACGAGGCATAGGGGTGGCGAATTTACTTTCACAATCAGCAGCTTACGAGCATAACCGAAAACCCCGTACATTCTTCCCTTCTTCCTTCTTATAAACCCTATAAAGTATACATTATGTATTATACTACATTTATATTATATATTATATACTTTCTATTACTACTAATTACTATTTTATAAGGGTATAAGGGTAATAAGTAGTATAGTACTGAAAGTTAAAGAGTTTTTGATACCCCGTTGAAGTACCCCGAACGAGTTTTAACGGGGTATGTGGCAATGACGGTACAGTCATGATAAAATCGTGGCATTAGAGACAATAGCGTGGGGGCCAACATGGCAAGGGCTAAACTTAACGAACATGGTGTGACAGAGCAGCAAGAGAAGTTTGCTCAGGCATTTGTGGAAACGGGTAACGCATCCGAGTCATATCGCCGCTCGTATAACACTTCCCGCATGGCCGTAAACACCATCGCTAAACGAGCATCTGAAATGCTGGATAACGGGGCAGTTGCGGGGAGAATTGCCTCACTTCGTCAAGTTCATTCAAAGCGCCACAACGTGACAGTTGATTCACTCGTTGCAGAACTGGAAGAAATTAAAAACGTTGCGTTGTCCGCCGAGACGCCGCAATCATCCGCAGCTGTGGCGGCAGTGCTTGGTAAAGCGAAACTGATGGGACTGGATAAGCAATTGATTCAGTTGTCCGGCGGTCTGGATAATGTGAATACAAATATCAATATTACCGCCGAAGATGTGAAAGTATTTAAAAAGGCGTTCAACGATGAATTTTAATTCCCCAAAAGAATTAAAATTACTACGCCTCGCACTTGAGGAAGATTTTACTTTATTCGCCCGTTTCTTCTTCAAAGTTTTAAAAGGGACTAAGTTTGTATTCAGTGACCACCATCATGTAATTTGTGATGCGTTGATGGATGTATTTTACGGTCGCACCACTCATTTAATAATTAACATGCCGCCGCGTTATTCAAAAACTGAACTGGCTGTTAAATTATTTTCCGCATGGTGTTACGTTAAAAATCCAAAGTGTGAATTTATTCACCTGTCCTACGCTGATATTCTCGCACTGGATAACTCTGAATCCATCAAATCAGTTTTGAAGTCCGAAGAGTTTCAAAAACTGTGGCCTCATGTGACCATCAAGGCGAATAAGGATTCGAAGAAGGCGTGGGGCACTGACCAGGGTGGTGTATTCTATGCGACGGCTGCGGGTGGCCCTATCACTGGTTTTGGTGCTGGCAAACTGGACGACTTCGAGAACGGTAATGGGTTTGGTGGTGCAATCATCATCGATGACCCGTTAAAACCGGATGACGCGTATTCTGATCCAAAACGCAACGGTGTTAACCGTCGTTGGGATGAAACTATTAAATCACGTTTTAACTCCACAAAGACGCCTTGCATTGTCATCATGCAGCGACTTCACGAGGAAGACTTCTGCGGCACACTGCTGAAGGACGAGGAGTATAATTTCCGTCATCTGGTGCTTCCTGCCATTGTGGACGAGGGTTTACCGACGGAGCGTGCATTGTGGCCCCAGAAACACTCTCTGGAAGCCCTCAAAGCGATGCAGAAGAAAAACTCGTACATGTTCTCCGGTCAGATGCAGCAACGTCCCTCACCGCTCGGGGGCGGCATTCTGAAGGGGTCATGGTTCGGACGTTACACCGTTGTGCCAAAGCTGAAATACAGAGCGGTGTTCATCGATACGGCGCAGAAAGCCAAAGAGCACAATGACTATCAGGTTGCCGAACTGTGGGGACTCGGTGAGGATGGATATCTGTATCTCCTCGACATCATGCGTGACAAGTTCGAAGCGTATGAGCTTGAGGTAAAAATTCCCGACTTCTGGAACAAGCATCGCAATGACAAAAATGGTCGTTTGCGTTACATGGCTGTCGAAGATAAATCATCCGGTACAGAACTTATCCAGAAGATTCGCCGCAAAATTAAACCCGTGATACCCGTGCGGGAGATACCACGCGGACCGGCGGCAAATAAATTAACCCGCGTGATGGACGTACAGGGTTACATTGAGTCAGGATATGTTAAGATACCCGAAGATGCCCCATGGGTTCATGACTTCGTTACGGAGTGTGAAGCGTTCACCGCTGATGACACACACGCTCACGATGACCAGATTGACCCAATGTGTGATGCAATTAGTCAAATGCTCCACAATGGCAAAGCAACCGTTTCGGAGATTTTATAAACATGGCTAAGGCTGCTAAAACAAACCTTCACACCACCGATGGGCTGGTAAACGTCGTATCTGGTCTCGGAACGTGGAAAGCGAAACGCTCTCACAACGCGTTCCAGTATGCTGCGCTGTCCAACTGGCAACAACTCGACGCGGCTTACCAGACTAACTGGCTGGCTCGTCAGATTGTGGAAATACCCGCAGAGGACATGTGTCGTGAGTGGCGCACCATCAAGTGCAAGGAAGCCGATGACATTCGCATCGAAGAAGACCGTCTGATGATAGCTGCCAACGTGCAGGAGGCTGTCACATGGGCGCGTCTGTATGGTGGCGGTGGTATTCTCATGCTGACCGGGCAGGACCTGTCAAAGCCGCTCGACGTGCGCCGTATTCGTAAAGGTGATTTGAAGCGTTGTATTGTGTTTGACCGTCACGATATGTCACCGCTCACCATGAACACCTGGGATATTCTGGCACCCAACTACATGATGCCGGAGTATTACACCATTACCGGCGGCGGTCAGCAAATCCACTGGACCCATTTTGCGCGCTTCAATGGTAAGCGTTTGCCGCGTCGCCAGATGGTCCAGACTCAGGGATGGGGTGACAGTGAGTTGCGCGTATGCCTCGATGACATCATGGACATGGTTGCATCGAAGGACGGCATCGCGGAACTGATGCAGGAGGCAAACGTCGATGTGGTTAAACGTGAAGGACTATCCGACGAGTTAGCCAGCGACCAGGATGACGCAATTGTGTCGCGTTACACCCTGTTCAGCCAGATGAAGTCACTGGTGCAAATGGCTCTGCTTGACGGTGATGAGTCATACGAACGTAAGACGCTCGACCTGGGCGGTGTTGCGCCAGTGCTTGAGACGTTCATGACGTGGATTAGTGGCGCGGCTGACATTCCTGTCACACGCCTGTTCGGTACCTCCGCCAAAGGTTTAAACGCCACGGGTGAAGGAGACATGAACAACTACAACAACTCCATCCGCTCTAAACAGTTGACACAGGTTGACCCTGGGTTGCGCCAGCTTGATGAAGTGCTGGTGCGTAGCGCACTGGGTTACTGGCCTGACGACTTTAACTATGAGTGGCGACCACTCGCACAACCTAATGAATTGCAGATTGCACAAGCTGCCAAAATCCGCGCCGATAAGGATTTAGCATATCTAGCAGAGGGAATAGTAAGACCGTCACAAATCATGCGCAATCTCGAATCGTCTGAAGAATATCAGTTTGAAGATGGTGAAATAGATAAACAGGCTTCGGTGGAGTCAGATTACGTTGCGTCTCCCCCTGACGATGAACCAAAGCTCACCGAACAACAGGATGCGTTCTGGATACGCTATAACCAGTACGTGACAGATGGTCTGTCTCATGATGAGATAATGGCAAAACTATCCTAATCTACCCGAGATGTACCTCGCGTACAGTCTCGAAGCGGTACATCTCGGGTATCTTTTGAAGAAGTAGAAGTATGCTTCTTGATCGAATTTATTACCTTTCGAACGATTTATTTCTCTCGGCAATAGGCAGAGATTTTCCGAAGTATGTAACCCTCTGACATCCACGCCGCGCAACGGAATGATGTGGTCCACTTCGAGGTTACCGCTAAGTAACTTTGCGTATCGGTATAGTTGTGAATAGACTTTTTCTACATCTTCACCGATTGAGGCCTGTATTAAGTTCGCTCTTCTTTTGACCACTCTGGTCGCAAACTTATCCTTGTTGGCAAGATAATGTCTTTTTGATTTATTGGCATACTTCTCAGGATTTTTTCTTTGCCAATCAATCACCCTTTCAGTAATGACGTCTTTGTTTTGTTTGTAATACTCCTCTCTATACTGTGAAACTTTTTCTACGTTCTCAGATTGCCATTTCTTGTTGTATTGGGAAGTATGTGACCGATTCTGTTCGTTCCACTTTCTCTTGTACTCTTTTCGCATCTCTTTCCATTCTGAAATTCTAAGAGCATACTCGCTGTCTGTTTCGGTTTCTTTTTGCTTTGGTTTACTCATCTCTCTTCTCCTGTGATAATATTTAACTAACACGTACACTCTACACCATACTGACGAGGCCGTCAAGCATGTCACGACAAACAGAACTAAATTATTATCGTCAGCTGAAACAGGTTGCACGGCTTGTTCATGAGGATGTGGACACCAACATTGTACCACTGGTGAAACAGCTTGCGCCGGAGTACACCGCTGACGGCTGGAGTGACACTATTACCTCGGCGATTAACCAGTTGCTCACACGGTGGCTTGGCGCGTTTGCTCGTCGTCAGGCTGAGACTATCGCGTCACAGTTTGTACAGACTGCGGCAAAGGATAACGCCCGCTCATTCGCTATCAATCTGTACGGCGGCGATACACAGCTGCAGGAATATCTCAGCGCGGCATCGTATCAGAATGCCAAACTCATTCAGTCAATTCCGGCTCAGTATCTGGAGCAGGTGCAGAACATTGTCATGACCAATATGCGTAACGGTATGCGCCCCAGTTACATCGAGGAAGCACTCGTTAAACAATTTGGTGTCACGGAGCGTCGTGCTAAATTAATTGCACGCGATCAGACGAGTAAAATACAGGGTGATATGAACCGTATCCGTCAGACGAACAGTGGTATTGAGTATTTCAGATGGGTAACGTCACAGGATGAGCGGGTGCGTCACAGCCACGTTGAAGTTGCTAAACGTGATGTGGGATTCGGTGAAGGTGTGTTCCGCTGGGATGATTTGCCGGTTGTCGATGGTATGCCGACATTTCCAGGTCAAGCAATAAACTGCCGATGCGTCAGTAGGCCGGTAACATCGGCAGCAGTGGAGCGGTATAAGGCTAAGAAGTAACCTTATTGACAAGTCGGTCCATCGCTATCCAGCGCTCAGATGCTGAACCGTCTTCTTTGGTCGCGGTAAATGTCACGATATCTTCACGGAAGTTCATTTTAAAGTTCGTTACGGTGATAACACCGTCCACATCGATAATCCGGTCATTGTTGCGGAGCATTACCGCCTTGACAGGTTTATAGTTCATTTTCCATACGCCTCACGCAACACAGCGTTAGCGAGCGTCCAACCTTCATGCTTGCGCGCAAGCTGTTGTGCGGTCTTTAACAATTCTTTATCAATGACCCGCGCTTGTGGGGCGGGACGGTTGTAGCCGGGAAGTAATGTGTTCATTTGTCTCTCAAACCCTCTCTGTTGTTGTTGATGAACTGAGTATACGTCATCCCTGACGAACTCGTCAACTTAAATATACGACCCAAATCACAACGCCGACACTAAGCATGAGAAGGTCCATACAACACCCCCACTCGTTTCAAATCGCGCTGCGCGTGACAGCTGTAATTACCATCGTCACATTTGACCCAGTACTGCGGCGGGTCATTTGCGACAACATTTTCAACAGTACCGGTAACGACACCATCGGGGAATAACTTCACAAGTGTTCCGGTTGGGTAGCGTGGTATCATATGTAAAACTCCCACGCATCATTTAATGCTTTTAACACGTTGCATACCCGTTCCGCTTCGGCCCGACTGTCATAAAGACCAAATACGAGTGTAGTACCACTACTTCTGAGTTTCATGTAAACAGGCATAATCACTCACCCTCGTATAACGGTTTCAGTTGATACCCGAACATAACAGCGTTGTTATGCGCCACACTACCCGCGCGGACCAGATATGTCGTACCACGGTTGGTTGTCACTTCGTATGCGTATGGTTTTAAAATGGTGTCGATTTTATCTAATTCAGTTTCACATTGGGCGATGAAATCGTTACTCATTACTCGTTCTCCAGTTCATTAATCAAGCGCTCGAGATACCAACGGGCCTTTTTCACATCTTCCAGACCGTTCTTCTCTTCATAGCGCCACAGATATTTAACGACATTCGCCACACATACCGCCTCGATACCGGTTTTACCAACGGTGGCGGCCTTAATAGCGTCGATACATTCGATATCGCCCTTCGTGTAGCGTAACGGGTGGTTGATGTTGTCATTGGTTACCGCGGGTGCCACATTGGTGACACGTTCACGTTGTGCAATAAGTTCCTGATCGAGCCGAGCACTATATGTCGCAATCACATCGGGCAAACATATGCCCTTGACAATGCCGTTTAACTTGTTGCGAAACAAATGGGTTACACCTTCGGACATCCGCGCAAACATCTCAGGCGTACCGAGATGGTAGACGTATTGAGCCATGTTGTATCTCCTCTGAAATATATGTATCATGTGTTTAACGATTATCACTATGGCATACTCTGACGGACTCGTCAACATGCAAATCACCGTAACACACAATGACCGTAAAAGTTTCGCACTGAATTCCCAACGTGTTTACACGGATGAGGGATTCCTGCGTGTGCCGGGTAAAGCCGCTCGTACTGGTATTCAGGAATATCTCGCTTCGGAACTGGGACTGAAAGACCGCGCACCGAACGACATTATCCGTGTATACCGTCCCGCCGAAGAAGTGTTTAACGATGAATCACTTCAGAGCTATCTCGGCGCAGATGTCACGAATAACCATCCCCCCACACTCGTCAATGCTTCCACGTACCGTAACACTTCCGTTGGTGTTGTAACGAGTGTTGGTCGCCAGGACGGCGATTTTGTCATTGTGGATATGGTTATTAAGGATAAAGACGCGATTAAGGCTGTCGAAACCGGCAAGTGTGAGTTGTCAGCGGGTTACACGGCGGTGTATGATTGTACACCAGGGACAACGCCGGAAGGTGAACCATACGAATTCCGACAGACTCAGATTAAAATTAACCACGTTGCAATTGTTGACCGTGCTCGTGCGGGTGCAATGGCGCGTATCTTCGATAATATGGAGAAAAAACCCATGTATCAAATCACCACTGACACCGGGCTAAAAGTTGATGTGGCGGATGCTGCGGTGGTAGACGCGTTCAAACGCTTGGAACAGCGTGTCAGTGACGCCGAAGCCGCCAAAGAAACCGTACAGGCCCAACTCGACGCAGCACTGGAACAGGTTGCTGACCTGACCACCAAATGCAGCGACGAAGCCCTGAAAGCACGCGTGGAAGCAATTGCACGTGTTACCACCTCAGCGCGTAAAGTTGCTGGCGATGAATTCACCTGTGACAGCATGGACCCGGTTGCAATCAAACGTGCCGCTCTCGCTGTTAAACGTCCGTCTGTTGACTGGGCTGAAAAATCTACCGCCTATGTTGAAGCCGCTTTCGACATGGCTGTAGAAGAACCGGTGAAACCTGTGGTAGACTCACAGCTTGAGCAACTGGCTAAAGATGCCGCTAAAGACATCAAACAGCCGGTAGCCGACGCAAAACCTGTACTGTCCCGCGCACAAGAAGCACTGCTGCGTCAGACTGGTAAACTTAAATAAGGGTGACATAGATGGCTATTACTGCAACCAGCTACGGTCTGAATCACGACGCAGCCTTTACCGGGATGGTCGCCGACGGACAAGTAGCGAATATCGTTTCCAAAATTAACGATGACACCGCAACCGTCGCATACGGTAAAGGTGTTGTACGTAGCGGCGAGAAAGGCTTTAAGGCTGCGACTGCCAGCTCCACAGCTGACGACTTCGTGGGCGTACTGGTTCGTGAACTGAACCGCTCTTACGCTGACGGCGCAACTTTCGGTGCTCCGGTCGACCGTCCGGCATCTGTGCTCACCGCTGGCGTAATCTGGGTAACCGTGGCGGAGGCTGTCACCGTTGGTGACGCTGCATTCTTGCGTGTTGGTGCGAATCAGACCGGTGATTTTGCTAAGACGGCTGGCGGATCAGCAACTCTGTCGGTTGCCATTCCTGGTGCTAAATTCCTCACTGCCGCAATAGCTGGTGGTCTGGCTAAACTGTCTCTGGTTGTTGGGGGTTAATAATGGATAAGTTAAACAGCGTTGTACTTGACGCACAGACTATTGCGGGCAACCCGTGGGTTAAACAGTATCTGGATGGTCAGAACGCTGTCAACGTTCCGGCTGAATTCCGTGATGCTGACGGTGGTATCGCATTCTACATCTCTCAGCTGGCACAGATTGAGCAGACCATCTATGCAACTCCGTACGCGGATATCACTTATCTGCAGGACATCCCGGTTGTATCCGGCATTCCTGAGTTCGCGAACCATTGGGTGTACCGGAGCTATGATGGCGTCACGGTTGGGAAGTTCATCGGTGCAAACGCGATGGACCTGCCACACGTCGCTCAATCTGCGAAACTCCACACTGTACCGCTGAACTATGGCGGCATCGAGTGTCACTACAGCATCGATGAGCTGCGCACCACTGCATCTCAGAACATGCCGATTGACACCATGCAGCAGCAGCTGGCATATCGTGGCTACGAAGAGCATAGTCAGAAAGTGGCTTACTTCGGTGACTCACAACTGGGAATGGCTGGTCTGTTCAATAACAGCAACGTGACCGTGACTAAGGCGACCGTCGACTACACCACCGCCACTGGTCAGGAGCTGTTCAACATGCTCAACGACCCGCTGTTCGACATCATCAAACTGTCCAAAAACTTCCACCTGCCGAATACCATTCGCGTATTCCCGGACCTGTGGAAACGCATGAACAGCACCCTGATGACCGGGTATACTGACCGCACCGTTATGGAGCATTTCAAAATCAATAACTCCTTCACCCTGATGACCGGGCAGGAAATTGATATTCAGGTTCGTTACCAGCTGACCGCTGCGGAACTGGCTGCGGGCGGTGTGTCCAACGATTCGAAAGACCGTGTTCTCATTTACGAGAAGAACGACCGCAACCTGGGTGTTGCCAAGCCGATTCCGTTCCGTATGCTGGCACCGCAGAATAAAGGTCTGACCGTAACTGTACCGGCAGAGTATAAGATTTCAGGCACCGAAATCCGCTATCCTCTGAGCGCAATCTATCTCGATATGCTGTAATACCTACCCTCAGCGACATCCCAAGCCCTCTTCGGAGGGCTTTTCTTTTGCGTTGACGCCGGAATATAAAACATGTAGTATCGGTACAAACACAAAAAGAGGGTCGCACAGTGAAACGAGTCAGAGTAACGGTTGATATTTTCAAACAGAGGGCGTCTCAGAAACACGGAGGTAAGTATGATTATTCCCACGTTTTCTTCGGTAAAGTGCATGATACGGTGTCGATAATCTGTCCCGAGCACGGGGTATTCCAGCAGAAAGCATACAGTCATCTCGCTGGAATCGGGTGTCCCAAGTGTGGAGACAAGCGCTCTGCTTCCAAGCGTAGTACCCCAATCGATGAAGTAATACGGAAAGCGATGATAATACACTCCGGCAGATATCAGTACCGCATCGCGGGCGTAAACTCAAAGTCACTGACAGCAATCTGTCCCGATCACGGGGAGTTCAATCAGAGTATAAAAATACATCTACGCGGATCGGGCTGTCCCGCCTGTAATCGCGGCGGCAAAATGTCAAAAGATGAATGGGTAAAAAAGGCAAGAGTCAAACACGGAGACAAATATGACTACACAGATACGAATTATTTGAGGATTGACCAGACAGTCTCCATACGTTGCCCGGTACACGGAGTTTTCGAACAACTGGCGGATGTTCACGTGAGGCAGGGGTCAGGTTGTCCTAAGTGCTCCAACTCGGGAGTATCAAAAGCCGAAACAGAAGTCTTCAACTTCGTCCGTTCCATTTGTCCCGATGCGGTACAATCCGACCGTACAATCATTGGACCGCTGGAACTTGATGTTGTAGTGCCGTCACACAATCTGGCAATCGAATTTAACGGTCTGTACTGGCACGATGAGCGCACGAAGGATAAGAGGTATCACATTACCAAGCGTCATCGCGTGGAAGCAGCAGGATACCGTCTGATAAGCATTCGCGAGGATGTCTGGAATGAGCGCCGCGAACAGGTGGAAAATATCATTCGCAACGCACTCGGCGTGACATCCGACAAAGTGTTTGCCCGAAAATGTAACATTGTGGAAGTTTCGACGTCTGAAGCGAAGGCGTTCATGGAGAAACACCACGTACAGGGTTTCCGGGGTGCGACCGCGCATTATGGTCTGCAACACGATGATACCTTAGTCGCCGTAATCAGTCTGACAAACTGGCAGAAAAAGAATGAGTGGGAACTGGTACGATATGCAACCGCGTGTAATGTTCCGGGTGGACTGTCCCGCCTGTGGAAACATGCTACCACGGTTAACAACATTAACCGCGCCTATTCATACGTTGACAGGGATTTGTTCAGCGGTTCCAGTTATATTAATGCTGGTTTCACACTTTCAACCACGACAGTGGGGTTCAGGATTGTAAATGGTTGCACAACCGAATCGCGTGAGAAGTGGAACCGTGCACCGGATGGAATGACGCAGACGCAATGGTACGAATCAGAAGGTGTCTCGCGTATCTACGATTCTGGACAGGACAAGCTGTTGTGGGTAAAATGACAACGGGTAAGTATTGCAACTAAAGGTGATTTATGATTACTGTAAAAAATATTTCCGTGCGCCCGTTCATGATGCCGGGTGAAGAAGATGTGATGGAACGCATGCTGGCACCGGGTGATTCGAAAGCGTTCGAACTTACTCCGGCAATTTACAGTCTGGTCAGTGCATATCAGGACGCAGGTGAACTGGTCGTCACAAGTGGTGAACTGGTCAACCCTGACTCAGACGCCAACGATGTGACTATTGACAAACTTCGTGCAGAAGCCGAAGAACTGGGCATCAAAGTTGATACACGCTGGAAGAAGTCACGTCTTCAACAAGAAATTGAGGCAGTAAAAACCGCCTCCTAATTAACACACGGGTATATAACATGCACATCACCGCCGAAGTCATCGCAGATTTTCGCATCTGGCAGGGTGGAATGGGTATTTTCGAGGATACAGTTAAATTCCCGGATGCATTACTTCAATACGCCCTTTGTCGTGGGGACGTTGCAACTGGTTCCCGTCGATGGGGAGAATATCAACCGGACTGTCATTCTAATAAGATGACCGGAATGTTTCTCTATACTGCGGCCTGGCTAGCAATGTATTATCCAGACGGTATGGGGGGAGATGTGAACACGGAAGCAAGATTAAACGTTGCTTCGAAATCCGTGGGAGATGAATCAATTGCATATCGAGTTCCCCAAATGATGGAGGTTAACAATGACTTCCTTACCTATACTATATTCGGGCAGGAGTTCTATTCACTACGTAAAAAAATCGGAATGGGCGCTTTAGCCGTTTAAAAATCTAAACCATAGTGGAATCTTTGGGTTCCACTTTAACCATTCGGTACACCCCTGAAACCCTTTCAGATTTGCACTCTCAAATTGTAAATGCATTTGTTTTTCCAATTCTCGAATTAAGTGACCATCAACATTTTTAAACTTTTCCAAAACTTCGAAACTGAACGGAGTATAAATTCTTAACTGTGAAATTCTGGTTTCGATATTGTTGGTGATACCGACTTTCAACAAGTTGTCTTCTGAAATCAGACAGTATAGCCACGCTGGTTTATCGGGATTAAACCCTGTCTTAGCACAACTTGGACAACGCGTACCGTGTTTAAAAGCGGAGAATCCAACCTTCCACACACCATGTTCCCCACATCTACAATTGAAAGTACTATTGGCATTGCGGTAATTATCACACCAACCCTCGAATATGTACCCGGAATCTTCACACATCTTAATAATCTGCTCAGTTCGTTTCCGTACGTCAAATCTTTGCTTTTCCGACGATGTCTCTTTGGAACATTTTGGACACCGGGAACCCCCGACAAATGACCTGACAGATGTTTCCCATTCCCCATGTCTTTGACAGTTGAAAACGACTCTACTTGTATTCTTACCGTCGTAATATGACCACCTGGTGAAACTATAGGTAGTGTTTTGCAGTTCCGTTTCGAATTGATCTTGTCTTTCTTCTCGGCTGAACATTCGTTTACTTACGCCGCACATCAGACATCTGGTACCGTTTATGAATTGCCCAACTCTACCGGTTTGTTCACCATGCTTTTCACACATATATGTGAATTTTGACCTAACACCTTTGAACTTACCCTGCCACCTGACAAAAGAGTAAATGGTTCCCTCGCAAAGTTCAGCGATTTGTTGCTCTCTTACTTCTTGTGGAATGCGTGCGGCCATTTCTGTGAATCCGGTATCTGTGGGGTTAAATGATACCGGGCGGGCCAACCTATGAAGGCGCTACATCCGTAACTTTAATGTTGCCCGTGTGGAGACTGTAACACTCACTGTGTTAAAATGCAAACGCGTCGGTATGGGCGCATTAGCCATATGAGGTAATTAAATGTCGGTAACAACTTACGAAGTTCTTTCTGCTAATACAGTTAGCGAACTCGTTGCACTCGTCAATGCTGCAACAGGTAAAACGCCACTTGGTGAGATATTCATCCAAGGTGGTGCGCCTCGACAGGTGGTTGTCACAGGTGAGCCGGTAAGCGGGTACATCTCTGAAGATTATCGAGCTGTTGTCGGTGTAGACCCACGGGGTCTGGCTGACGCTGTAACAGCTGTCATGACTAATGACATTCAACCATTGGGTGCGCCAATCATCCATAACAACACAATGATTCAGATGATGGGAACCGTGACCCCTTCAAGTGGCGGCTCTGTGGCGTGGGGTAATATTACCGGGAAACCTGCTGTTATCGCCGCAGGTGCGAACGCCGCCGCAGCACGTACCGCAATTGGTGCGGGCACTTCGAGTCTGGTCATTGGTACAACCGCATCAACGGCGATGGCTGGTGATAAGTTTACGCAAGGCTCAGCGGTCTCCAATGTCGGATCACAGACGGTATCGGGAGATGAAGCAGCTTCCGTGGCTACCTCGGCAACCACGGCTGTTAACGTGGTTGCGACAAAATTAAATGACCTGCTTACCCAGCTGCGCGCCTCTGGCATTATTGCATCGAACTAATTAATATGAGCCCCTCACGGGGCTTTATTCACCAATCCTCCCGGCGTAGTGACGACCGTAATACTTCATGATGACCTTGTCAGCACATAAATAACCTTCATCCTCAACCACGATACCTCTGATAATGAAGAATCTACGATAGTGTTTTGTTAGCATACTGGTGACTCTCCACCCCATTTCTCTACGATTCACCGCTGTAATGCGACTTGTGGTCACGAACAGGGTGGTTCCGGACTTATGCTTTATTGACCACACGTCTCAATCTTTCCGCCTGGGAGTGACATTCATTGCAAACCCATTTTCCAGTTTTCCGTTCGACCATGCGGTGTCCTTTCCTGCACGTATGCGTTACCAGTGACAACCCAAGCAAATGACACTTCATCTGAATACTGTTTCGTGTTCTGCCCAATGTCTCACAAATCTCAGAGATTGGTACCCTCCCCGCTAAATCTTCCAGCGTTTGCATTTCTTTTGTTGTCCAGGGTTTTAGTTTTAAGTCAACAGGTAATTCATTCAACGTGATTCCCATACCGGTAATCGTTGATATTTTGTTCAAATTCTTCAGTCTTCTGATGGACAATGCAACCCTGTAAGATGACAGTCCGCTAACTTTGACAACACTTTCCACAGTGCTGGCACCCGCCGCAATAACCCGGTGAACGTACTCATCGTATACTTCACTTTTTGCGGTAAATTCTTTCGTGATACTGTACCGCCGTGGCCTCTCAGACGTCGATACGATATTGCCATACTTTTTAAGATTACTAACCGTTGAGTAAGCTGACCCCACGTTGATACTCATGCACTTTGTCATCTCATTAAAAGTGGAGTCAGGATTTACTGACAGAAATAATAGAATCAGGTCACTAGTCACTGGTGAAATCCCCTCTGTAATTTATGGAATGAGTGTATCAGTGATTGACGGATTCGTCAATACCTCATTTTACCCCGAAATACACGAGGCATAGGGGTGGCGAATTTACTTTCACAATCAGCAGCTTACGAGCATAACCGAAAACCCCGTACATTCTTCCCTTCTTCCTTCTTATAAACCCTATAAAGTATACATTATGTATTATACTACATTTATATTATATATTATATACTTTCTATTACTACTAATTACTATTTTATAAGGGTATAAGGGTAATAAGTAGTATAGTACTGAAAGTTAAAGAGTTTTTGATACCCCGTTGAAGTACCCCGAACGAGTTTTAACGGGGTATGTGGATACTGGCGCAACGTTGTGTGATAATGTCTTGACAAACGAGGGTACACTATGTCAGTCAACATCAAAGCGCTGCAGCAAGCCAAACAGGCAATACGTTCGAAACTGGAGCAATACGCTAAAGTCAGTCAGAAGACTGTGACTGTCGGCATCCATTCGGACGCAGGTGAGCATCATGACTCCGGTATGACAAATGCCCAGCTTGGTGCATTACTGAATTACGGTAACCCGAATAACAAATTGTACGGTAATCCCGCACCCATCCCGCCGCGCCCCTGGCTGATACCCGGTGTACAGAGTGGTAAACAGGATATCGTGGACACCATCGCTCATGGCGTGGCTAATGATTTACCGCTTGACCAGGTACTTGAACAAGTGGGCGCATTCGCAGCCGGTGCGGTGCAGCAGTACATGACTGACCTTCGCACGCCACCGAACAGCGATTACACAATCGAACAGAAAGGTTCGGACAATCCACTTATCGACACCGGTGCACTACGCGCAAGCGTAACGTACAAGGTCAGCAACGAAAAACCTGACGAGGGTATCTTATGAGTCTGTCAATGCGTGGTCATATTGACAACGTGTTTAAATCTGTACCGGCGACACATGTGGGTAAATCTGGCTCATACGTGGACGGCATCTGGGTCACCTCGACATCCGGACCGGTTGCATTCACGGTGAACATTCAACCACTGAGCGACAAGGAAATTGATTTTCTGCGTCAGGGCGGTCAGCGCATCGTTGACCCGCGTAAAATATACGTTAACAATGGTGACCTTGACTCAATCGCACTCGATGGTGAATGGGTATTCCTGGGTCAGCGCTGGAAAGTGATTCGTACCGATAATCGCCCGTGGCGCAAATACTGTAAGGTAATCGTGGACCGCTATGACCAACAATGAAATCTTTGCAGCTCTCAGACCGCATATACTCAACGTGACGGGCGTCAGCGAGTGTATCCTTGCCGACCCCAACGGACCGTCTCCGGACGGCCCATACGCGTCTGTGCGGCCACGTCAGAGCATCCGTGAACGCGGTCAGGCGAACATCATCATGACCGATGGCGCAAATGACACCATCGTGTATGAAATTCGCGCGCAGATTGTCGCAACCTGTGAAATTAATTTCTTCCGCGGTGAAGCAATGCGGTACGCCGAAATGCTGAAGGAATGTCACAAGCGCCCGGACGTGTGCTGGCCCCTGTGGAAAGCTGGTATCGGATGGGGTGGGACCGAACCGGTTAACAACCTGACAGCGCTGCAGGCGAGCAACTTCGAACAGCGTGCGCAAATCATCGTTAAACTGCTTTACGAAGCGGTGAATACGGTGACAGTGAATAACATCCTGCACGTTCCTTTCACCATTGGTGAGGGTATGGACCAGGTATATTTCGAAAACGGTACGCTTCAGTTAAGATATGTTGATACCGAACCCGGTGTGAACTATCAATCCGGTGAAATTTCGATATAATGGTCAACGTGTGCACACTGTAACTTACGAGGACTCGTAAACATGTTTCCAATTGAACAAATCATCCCAATCACAACCCGGATTTCTCCGGCGGGATTGAGTACGGCAAATTTCGCTTCCGCGATGCTGTTTGCTAAAAACTCCGAACTCCCGAGCAGTTTCACCAAAGACACGGTTCGTACCTACTATTCCACTTCTTCTCTCGCCGCTGACTTTGCCCCCACGACCGAGACGTACAAGGCCGGTGCCAAATTCCTCGGCTCTACCCCCGCGGTACCGAAACTTACCGTGTGGGCTACCGCGGACGATGATGCCGATATCAAAGCGACGCTGGCTAAGGCGTTCGATAAGCATTACTGGTACTGGACGCTTTTCACCAAAGACGTGCTGGCAACAGAGGCAGACGTATTGTCGATCGCATCCTGGTGTGAAGAGAACAGTGTCATGTTCCCGAACAGCCAGACCGGTGAGGCTGTGGTTAAAATTCGCAACCCGGACGCCAGCGATGACATCTGTTCACAGCTGAACACGCTGGGCTATCGTCACGCATTCACCGTGGCTCACGCAACCGACCCGTATGCGGCCTATGCGCTCATCAAGCATTCTGCCTCGGTCAATTACAGTGCTGACAATAGCACTATTGACACTGAGTTTAAAAAATCTCCGGGTGTTGCTGCCGAAGACCTGTCCGACACCGAACAGAACGCGATGGTCGCCAAACGTTGTGCATTCTACAGCGTGCTCGACCTGCAGGGCAGCACCGACAGCGGTCGCTGGTTGCAGACGTGGTCACACAGTACCTACGGTGAGTCTATTTCCGATATCGTCGATTTGGACGCCTTTGTGAACTCTCTGCGCGTGGAACTGTACAACACTATCGTTAACCAGACCACCAAACTTCCGCAGACTCCGGTCGGTCAGGAAGCGCTCATCGGTGCGGCTAAACGTGTCGGTAAACAGTACATTCGCAACCGCTATCTCGGTCCGCGCAATTACACCAGCCCTGACACCGGTCTGGAAGCGTACACCGATGGCTTCGAAGTGCTGACCAAAGCGACGGACATTCTCGACCTGTCCGATTCTGACCGCGCGGCGCGTAAGTCCGCACCGATTAACATCCGCGTGTTCAAAGCTGGTAGCATCCGCATCTGTGACGTCACCGTTGACGTTTATTAATGGAGAATGACCGATGTCATTAGAAAACTTTTCCACAAGTAACACGGTCATCACAATTAATGGCCGCATCATTTCTGATTTTGGCGAGTCTGACCCGCCGTACACCGATGAACCGATTGACGCGTCCACTGCATTACGTCGTGGTCTGGGTGGTAATGCTATTCGTCTGGACCGCATCAACCCGGGTCGTCGTGTCACGCTGAACCTCAACCCCGGCTCGGCGGACTCTGCGTATATCAACGGGCTGTTTCTGAGCAAGGCTAACATCGAGTTGACCTATACTCAGATTGGCACACTCGATGCTGCTGTCGGCACAGAAGGTGTGATTGTGAACGATGGTCCGCGTGGGCGTGGTGGTCAGACAATTACCGATGACCAGTGGATTTTTGAGTTCAATTCATGGACTGCATCAAAGGGTCCAGCAAGCTAAATGAAAGGGGCCCGATGGCCCCTTAGTTATTTTGTCGATTAAATCAAACCTTCTTCAGATAATTTTCTGACAATCCACATTTCACCTTCGGCATAGAACATAGGTTGTGAGAACCCGTTCTCTGTCTCACGCATTATTCCGTACCCCTTATCGATGAACCATTGCTGAAATACACGTCCACGCTTCACGGAGCGATTGTAGACGCCCATCGAGGCTAGTTGTTTGTTTAACCATATCGCTGATTGTCCGAACTTCTGGGCGATCTGAGTGGCGTTATAGAGACCATTGCGTTCTACAATCCGGTCGTAGACGTCTGCTTTTGGTGTCATCTCCTCATTCTCTAGTGCAAGACGTTCTTTCTCTTTCTCGCTTTCCAGCAGCGCTTCAAGTGCTTGAATATAGTTTTGTGGTAGTGCGGGTGTATTCACCCGTGATTCCAGCTCTTGCCAACGCTTGATTATCTTCATTCGTAATTGAGCGTTATACCCTGACACCAGGCAGATGGTGTTATCTTTATCCAGCCGGTACTCCCATGCGTTTGGGTTGGTGGTATCATACTGAATGCACGTAACCCCATGATTCGTAACGTAACTCAAATTTGAGTTACGAACATAATCTTCATCGTGACCACCATGTAGAGCGCAGAGCATTGAGCGAATGTCTCTGCAAACATTGTCGTGACGCTTCTCAACTAGCGTCGCAATCTCGCGGCTAGACATGGTTAGTTCCGATTTTGTGTTTACTAAATCGTTCATCTCTGTTCTCCCCTCTTGTTCGTGTGAGTGTAGTTTCGATAAAAATCACGACCCGTTCAAATCGATTTATTCATGGTCACGATTAACGATGTGATTGATCACAATTGACCCCTTAGTTATTTTCTTTTACTCCGAATGTGAAAGTCTGCCTTATCCATCATGTCTTTGCGCCAGCAAACGCCGGTACCCATATACGCCGGGTCGTCACTTTCCGCATAACCAAATTCGTTTTCATGATACGTGCAAATCGTATCGGTCTGCACGTCATATATCTGGAATTTCTCACCCTGTGCAGCGTGGGTACTGTTGCAGTAAATTGTTGCGGCCATGATAACTACCAACTGAATTTTAAATTTGCGCCATGCTTTACGGTCTTGTTCACGAATCATTTTGTCTCTCCTGTTGCTTTGGCGATGGCTGCACGGGCTTCATCAATGATTTCTCCGCACCATGATTGGTATGAAACCTCATCAAGTGCATCAGCGCACTTTATGAGAGCCTCCAGCAATTCATTGGCCATCTCTTTCTTTACGACATGTTCATACGGTTCGACATTGGTTGCGTACTCAAACTTAATGCTCATCTCTCATCCCCTGTGATAATGTTTAACCAACACGTACACTCTATACCATACTGACGGAGCCGTCAACAATTGATTGATGATTTCGTCAAGTGTACACTGTAACGACTAACAACCGGAGAAATAACAATGTCACTCATTAAAACTTTTACCGCTGGCGACATCACCGTGAACGCCGCGATGCCTTCCGCAATTGAGCAGGATGAACTGTTATCCCTGGTGAGCGCACAGTTTATCGCACACGCCGCCAACGTTTACAAAAACGGTGGTGAACTCGGTGTCAAAGATGTAACCCTGTTGCTCACCGCTGTACCGCATCATATCAAGCAACGCATTGCTGAGGTACTTCTGAGTAAAGCAATGACAGCAGGTACCAACACGAAAATCACGGTGAATGATTTCCCCGGTAAAATGATGACGCTGAATACGCTGCTGGCCGAATTGTTTCTGTGGGTTTACGCTGATTTTTTCGATTACGTGCAAAACGCAAACAAAGACGAGTAAGGGACACCGGGCGACCAAGCCCGGTCAACTGGTACTTTATGCGGGTTTGCACGGGTATCGAGGGGGTGTGTCCACCTCTTTGCACATGGGCGCAGTTAAAAGATGGTACAATATCGCTCGCTGAAGTCGAACAATTTCACTTTGCGATGGATGAATTGCAGGGTAAGTATATTGAGGCGATAAACAATGCAAGAAATTCCCCTAAATAACGGTGCGTCCAACGCCCATCAGACCTTCACGGTCAAGCTGGGCGACAACGTTCTCGACTTTGCGCTGGATTACATCAGCTATACCGACAAGCCCGCGTGGACAATGACTGTCTCACAGGATGGTATCAACTACATCACCGGTGCAATGCTTGTCCCAAATGCTGAGGTCAGTAAAGCATACCGCGCCGGACTGGGTCGCTTCTTCTTTGTGGGCGATGAGGTAACCATTGACAACCTCGGCGTTGACAACCATCTTCTGTGGGTGCCTGAATAATGGCTAATGTGATTACGCAGTTTCTGGTCGGTCTCGGCATCTCTTACGATGGTAAAGCTGCTGAACAGGCTGAAAAAGACATTAATAATCTCGGAAAATCGGCGGAGAAAGCCGGTAGTCAGATGGACGATGTCGGCAAGTCGCTCGACAAGGGTGTTAAAACCGGTGTAGAAAATTCAAAATCACGCATTATGAGTCTGGTCACCACTTTCAAAGCTGCCGGACTTGCGATGTCCGGTGTTGCCGCGGGTGTCGGCGCAGCGTGGGCGTTTGAGTCGAAGAAAGCGCAACAGGCTTACGACCTGAACAACCAGCTTGTAACCAGTCAGTTCGGACCAACTGAGGTTTATGGACTTGGTGCGCTGGCCGAACAGCGTGGCGGCGACCGGCAAGCAACGACAAACAGTCTTTTAAATATTGAACGTGGGATTAACCGTATTCAGACCGGTGACGCCGGGATGATTCAGCAACTGGCAGTTGCGGGAATTCGTGTCGATAACCCCACGGGGCGTACACGCGAAGATATTTACAGCGACATCGCAGGACAGTTCCAGCGCCTCGATACGACGCGCCAGAGCAACGTAGCGGAGGTTTTAGGTCTCGACCCGGCCACCGTCAGAGTATGGCAGGAGTTCGGCGCTACAACGCTGGAAGCATCAAAAGCCCGTGCCGCTGAAATGGGGTACACCGAGAAACATAATGCCGCGCTGAACGCAATCAACCAGACCATAATTGACACTCAACAAAAGTTCGAGAGTCTGGGTAACACGATTGCAGACATGCTCGTACCAGATATTACCAGTCTGAGTAATACCATATCCAGTGTAGTAGGTAGATTCGATAACTGGTTGAAAACCAGCTCCTTTGGCGAAGATGTATCCGAACATGGGTTGTATAAGGCGTATGAAAATGCAATGCAGTCTATCCCGTGGATTAAGAAAATGGATGACTGGATTAACAACTTGGGTGCAAATGCCAATGATGCGACAATTAATAACAAATCATCCACCGTCGAAACTCCTGCCTGGGGTGGTACACCGTTCTGGGCAAAGCGGGAGAATTGGGTCAACAATTCTGATAACAGAACGGTAGATGATGACACACTCTCCGCATTACGTCGAAATAATTCACTGTATAACCCGGCCAATAACAACATCGTCAATAACACGACGAATACCGAACAGCTTCCACAGCGGGAGAATTCATCTCCGGTTAACGACGGTTCATACGGTGCCGAAGTGAGTCCGGTGACTGATAACTATGCGCAGCAAAGTCGGCAGATGAGTCAGATTATGGAGTCCATAAACCGTCCGATTCAGCTTAACGGTAATTTCACCACACAGGGCGACGTAATACTGGACGGTAACGCAATTGGCCGTTATACCGTAAATCATCTTGAGACACAGGTGTATCCACAGGCAATTGACCAGACCCGGCAAAGGAGTTACTGAGAATGGATTTGCGCCAGTATGAAATACTCATTGACACAAAGAATTTCATCACTCAGTCGTACCCGATGCTCCGGTGCTCGTTCGATGTGACAACGTATACCGGCGACAGCCTCAGTACCTGTGAATTTCGTTTGTGGAACCTTGCGTCAACAACGAAGATTGAACCGAATCAGACCGTTGTTTTTCGCGCCGGGTATCAGTCGCGCATTGGTCAGATTTTTACTGGATTTGTTACCAACGTTTTCACCATTCGTGACGGTACCGACATCATCACACGTGTGACGTGTCGCAGCGGTAGCAATGTGCTCGACGGTGGGACAACGAGTGCAAGTTTCGGTAAGGGCGTGACATTGTTTGACGTCTTAACCAGTCTCGCACAGGACTGGTCGAAGCCGTTATATCTTGTCAATAGTGAGGACAAATTTACCTCTATTGTCATGGCTGGCGGTTACAACGTCAGCTCCGATATCAGTAAGGAACTTGACACCCTGGCTAAAGCGTATGGCTTCGAATGGCATTTATACGCTGGTCAAGTGTTTGTCGGATTTCCATCTGATGACCGTAAAGCCACCCCCATCAAAATCAGTTCTGCGACCGGGATGATTGATGCGCCAACGCTTCACGGCGGCATTGATGGCGTATTCTGTGACGTTAAAATGCGTCTTGATCCCCGTATGACACCTGCATCGGTGCTCAATATTGAATCGAAATGGCCTAAATTCGATTTCGGCGCGGTGGAGTTCCAGACAACCGTTGACGCTAAACTGGAAGGTGACTGGAACGTTCAGACCATTCAGCATACTGGCGATACACACGGTCCCGACTGGTACACGTTTGTCAAAGCTGTGCGCGCCGGGTCAATGGATATCACCACGACAAACAGTGATGTCGGCAATCGTCTTATTTACGGGCGTGTTGGTGTGCAGGGTGAGGATGCCAGTCAGCAGCAGGATTTCCGCACCGAGGTACGTAAACTAGGACAAAGTCTGGGTATCAGTCCTAACTGGATTATGGCTGTAATCTCTGCGGAGTCTAACTTCAATCCGCAATCAAAGAACAGCAAATCTGGTGCGGTGGGCCTGCTTCAGTTTACTAATACCGGATGGACAAGTGCGTTTCAGAGTAAGTACGGACGCAATAAAAATGTCATCCTGTCAATGACCGCAGCCGAACAGGTGAGAGGTCCAATTACTGATTATCTCAACCAGTATAAAGGGCGTTACAAAACAATGGGCGATGTGTACATGGCTGTATTCAGTCCGGCATTCATCGGTAAACCTTCCACAACCGTGATGTATTCATCACCTTCTACAGCGTACAATCAGAACGCAGGGCTTGACACGGACCATAAAGGTTACATTACTGTTGGTGACGTGTGGCGGCGTGTTGAGGAACGATTCAGACAAGGTAAGGCGTACATGTTATGAGTTTAATTAACCTTCTGGTAAAGCGCGGTCCACAGCTTGGGTCGCTTCAGTTCGATGCTGTCCTGTCTGATGACCTTGACGCCAGCGTGGATATCGTACAGTACCCCATTGAGACAGGTACGCCAATTGCGGACCACATCATTTATCAGCCTATTCGTTACACGATGACGGGTGCGGTATCGAATAACCCATTGAAAGTTAGTATCACTGATTTCACCGGGGCGTTGACAAATCTCGTCGATGACAATCCGTTTATTGCCGCGGGCGCGGGTCTGTTCGCGGGGTGGTTGAGCGGCTCGAATGAAACTCGCTCCAGTACGACACTGAACACTTTGCTCGATTTCATGTACTCCGGACAGGTGTTCACAGTAGATACGGGTGAAATTACGCTGAACAATATGGTCATTCAGCGTATCGGGCGCTCCAAAGACCCGGAGAATGAGAACGGACTGATATTTGTTGCTGAACTGCAACAGATTGTCACACTTGACCGCGTGGCTAACGGTTCACAACCGGCACAGTATCAGCTGAACAGCAACGACGTTTCCAGCACATCCATATCCGGACTGATTGAGCGTGGCTACATTAATGTGAAGACAGCCGCAACGAATGTCGCCAATCAGGTTACGACACTTTTGGATTTGTAAAAAAAAAGCCCCGGAGTACGGGGCAAACATGCAGGAGCACAACAGAGAGAGCACGGTTTACAGGTTAAACGTCATCTAAACTCTAAACCGTTATATTGGTCGAACCGCCGCGGTGACCAACCGCTCAGTGTACACTTGGCTACACATTCCGGCTACCCGCTGATGCAAGGAAAGGAACACCCCGGACCGCTAAAGACACATGTGCTATATGCCTGCGAATAAATAATTACATTGTTTGACGTGAGTGTCAATAGTATACTTGACATTATTTTCACAGGAGGGCGACATGACCGACATTAACCAGCGCCGCTCGTTTTTACAGAACGTCACCAATGACACGTTTTTCGAGAACATGAAAGACGTGTACACATGCATTCCGGGTTACGTACTGACATTTGACCCGGACACACAGCGTGCGCAGATTCAACTGGGGATCACCCGGACAGATGATGTCGCTAAAACTACGTTTGACCCACCACCCATCGTGGACGTTCCCGTAAGTTTCCCGGGCGATGACTTCGTACTGGAATTTGCCGTCAATCCGGGTTGTGAGGGCATGGTACATTTTAGTCAACGTTGCATTGATGGATGGAAGCAGACCGGTGGCATTGCTGCTAATCCTGTTAAACGCTTTCACCACAAACAGGACGCAATGTTTGTACCGGGAATTCGTTCACTTGATAACCTGATTGCAAGTTTTTCTAACGATGGGATACGCTTGCGCAATGCCGACGCGTCACAGTACGTCTGGTTAAAGGGTGATGGTTCGTGCATAATGGCTAATGGGAACGGCAACGTCAAACTTCTTGCAAACGGCACAGTGAGCATCAATGGTGTAACCATTGATAAAGACGGGAACATCACCGCTCTGAATTCTCTGGTGCTGGATGGCAAAGAACTCAATGGTCACACCCATGGCGGCGTTGCTTCCGGTGGTTCTAATACGGGGCCGAATAACTGATGACAGTACGTAAATTAGATGAAGATGGTGACATCGTTACCCAGGGTTCGATGTTCATCACCGAACAACTGGAAATAGAACAGACGATACGTACCCGTCTGCGTCTGTTTCTGGGTGAGTATTTCCGGGATGTGACCGATGGCACACCGTGGTTTCAGGAGATGCTCAACAAACAAACTTCCATGGATGTCCGCGAAGCGCGTCTCCGCGAACGCATTTCCGGTACTCCGGGTGTCCTGCAGTTAACCAGTTTTAGTACCGATTTTGACATCGACAACAAAACTTATACGGTCACCGCCAGCGTGTTGACCTCCTACGGATTATTAACGGTGACCGAGAATGGCTGAATTAACCAGTACCGGCTATAGCGTAAAATCACAGAATGACTGGTTCGACGAAGAAAAACAGTTGTATCTGGATATCGACAGTAACTGGAATCTTGACCCGTCCACCCCCGATGGGTTGAAGATGGCGCATGATGCTGAAATCTTCTCCGCGCTCGATGAAGTGTTACAACAGGCGTACAACTCCAAAGACCCTAACAAAGCCAGCGGCTACGACCTCGATGTGATTTGTGCGCTGACAGGTACCGTCCGGAGTGAAGGTACCGCGTCCACTGTTACAGGGTTTGTGTTAACGGGTGTTGCCGGTACTCAGGTTCCTGCGGGTACACGCTTTGAGTCGTCTGTGACGGGTTATCGATTTACTCTTGACCAGACGTGGACACTGGATAGTTCAGGTACCGCAACGGTCGATATCACCTGTACCACGGTTGGTGAAATCGAAGCGGACGCCAACACTATCACAACCATCGTGGACACGGTTGCTGGGCTGTTATCAGTTAATAACCCCACTCCAGCAACACCCGGTACATCTGCCGAATCGGATGGGTCATTACGCCTTAAACGAGCGACGGCGGTGGGTCTGCCGGGTAGTAACCAGGTTGATTCAATGCTGGGACAACTGTTCAATGTGGATGGTGTACGCCGTGTGCGTGTCTATGAGAACGACGAAGCCACAACTGACAGTAATGGTCAACCCGGCCACAGCATTGCGCCCATCGTTGATGGTGGTACGGACGATGATGTGGCGATGGCTATTTACCTTAAAAAGAACCCGGGTGTCGCACTTTATCAGGCTGGAACCGGTGTGACAGTCACGGTCACGTCGCCTACTTACCCCACGATGACCAAAGATATCAAATTCAGTCGCCCCGTGTATGTGGATATGGTGGTGGTCATCGAAATCAAAGATGACGGTACGCTACCGTCTCAGGCGACCCTTGAGCCACTCATTCAGGACGCCATCATGGAATACGCTGCGGGTGGTCTAATTCCGACAGAGTACGGTTTTAAGCCGGACGGGTTTGATATCGGTGAAACAGTCCCGTACAGTTCACTTTACACACCTATTAACAAAGTCATTGGCTCATACGGTAACAGCTACGTTAACAGTATGACGTTGAATGGCGGCACAGCGAATGTTACCATTAAGTTTAACGAATTATCCCGCTGGACAACCTCAAACATCACGGTGACTATCGTATGACCATTATCAAACGTGCAGACCTAGGTCGACCCTTAACGTGGGACGAACTGGATGATAACTTCCGGCAAGTTGATGATTTGAGAGCCGCCGCATCGGCGGCTGTATCGAGTGCATCGGCTTCAGCTACCGCCGCTGCAGGCAGTGCTACGAATTCACTTAATAGTGCAAATAGTGCTTCTAGTTCGGCTGCTGACGCCGCAGCATCGGCAGCATCAGCAATTGATGCGCTAATGAATTCGACATTCGAACCGAGTAGTTTCGACTTCGGTACCGGTGGCACACTTGATACTACAGATCGCAATAAAGCAGTGTACAACCCGGCGGACAATAACTGGTATTCATGGGTGGGTACGTTACCACACGTTGTGCCCCCAGACACAGATCCACTATCCGATGTCAACTGGAGGCCACGTACGGATCAGTTACTGCGACAAAACCTGGCATCGTCCGCGATTCCCGGTACTTCGCTGATAACCCATTCCGATGGTACTCAGCTTGACAATTATATAGAGATTTTTAACAGAAGAACTAAGTTTATAATGCCGGAGGATTTACCAGGCACTGACACAGAACAGCTCCAGTCGGCGCTATCTTATGCGAAGTCCAACAAAGTCAATGTGGTGTTACAGGCGGGGAAAACCTATTATGTAACTGGGTCGCAAGGTTTGGAAGTAGATTTAGGGTACTATTCTTTCGAGAGCCCCAATGGCATCGCCTATATTGACTTTACAGGTTGTACTGCCCCTTACTGTTTATGGGTTCATTCCAGTCGCCCATATCCCGCTGGGTCAGAGAACCACTGTACAGCCATGCGCGGTATAAAATTTAAAAGCTCGGTCAAAGGTATTGGTCAGCGGTTGCTGCTAACTGGAAACAATAACGATTCCAGCAACGGCACCTATAATGGCGACTGTAAGATCGAAAACTGCATGTTTTCCACTGCTGATATCGTTTTAGGGGGCTCCAATAGTACCTGGCGTTATAAATTCATCAATTGTGGATTCATGATGGAGTCAACCGGAGGCACATATGCGATGCACTTCCCAGCCGGTCTTTCGGACTCCGGAGAGTCAATTACTTTCCAAAATTGCAAAATATTCGACATGAAAGGATGTCCGATACTTGTGGAATGTGCGAGTTTTGCCATTGGGATGCCTGGTACATCAGTGTTAAATACCCCGATTAAGATAACGGGGAATGGTGCTATGGTCATCTTGGATTCGGCGGCTAATATTGAAAATCCAGGGGCGTCAGCGTGGTATCGCTACGGAGAAGTAACAGGAATTGCGGCGCGACTCATCCTTAATGGGTGTACACTTGTGTGTAATAACCCGTCGCTACAAACGAAACCGTTATTCTACGTAGGGGAAAATGCCTTCATCGACATCACTCTCGTCAAAACGCCGGGGAATGACTATCCCTTCCAGAACGGGGAAGAAGGGTTGAGAACTTTTGTTGAGGGTGACGGGTATGTTACGGCGAGTCATTGTATCGGCGATATCCGTTCTGGTGCCGGGAATATCCCACTTCATAAATCGCTAAACCCAACATTGAATCCCGGCTTTGAGTCCGGTGATTTATCATCGTGGACATTTAACAACACGGGAGTCAGCACTCAAACGTGCGTAGTAGGTACGGAATACAAGAAAACAGGTGTCTATGGAGCGAGAATGACATCGTCCGGGTCGTCAAGTTGTTTCCTGGACCAAAAAGTAAAAGTAACGCAACATGGTTATTACAGGACCACGTGTCAAGTCAATACCATAACCGCCGGTACAGGGACGACGGCGGGAGCACTAACCGTTACGTTCTACGACAGGGCTGGCAAATCGATCCAATCGGGTGCAAGTAGTTCTTTCACTAATACTCCGAGCGGGTGGCAATCTGTGGGACAATTCATACAAGGTCGAGTACCACAGGGAGCCGAATATTGTGAAGTATCTATCCGCTGCCGTGAAGGCGCGGTGATTGATATCGATAATTTCATCATCAATTTCACATAGGGGGTATTAAATGTTGAAAGTAAAAGTGTGGTTTATGACAACCGGCGACCTTCCGGTTACAGTGGAAATAGATGATGGCGGCTCATCGTTTTCCGACGAAATTGAAAAACAAGATTACGTGTTGGATTACTTAATGAATAACGGGTTTTCTGACAAAGAAGGATTGACATTTAAAATAGTTTAGGGGCGTAAGCCCCTTTCACCCGTCCACAACGCACCTGAATTGACTAATGAGAGATTCGCGGTATCATTAGTACATCTTCCATCAATTCCCGTGGGTACTGATGAACTTCTTCTCGGCTCCCTACTTCGTACCGCTGACGATTGTCAGCGGCTACGTCGCAAATGAGTCAGATGCTCCAAATCGCATCTACGCTCAGTATCGTAACAAGCCAAAGGCTGCCGCTTGGTATAACATCACGCGTAGTCTGGCTACGCAGATTGCAGATATGGCTGCAGCTGTCCGCATTATGTATTCGATCGATGCGGCGCAAGGTGAGCAACTCGACGTTATTGGGCGCATTGTGGTGATACCCAGGGATTTTATGGGTGAAGTCACCGTGGAAACCGCAATGTGCGCCAGCGATGTCAATGGCCCGGCTGAATTCGGTGACACCTCCGCAATGTGTAGTGTACCATCTGTTGACCAGTCGATGACAATGTCGGACAAATTATATCGTCTGGCAATCAAATCTAAAATTCTTAAAAACAACTCATACGCGACCATTGAAGACATTATTAATGGGATGAATTTCCTGTTACCCAACGCACAGGTTACCTGTCTGGTTGATGGTGAGGACATGAGTTTCTCCGTGGAATTCTACGGGCAAATCACAGAGCTTGAACGGTGGGCGCTCCTCAACACATCTTTCGTTCCGAAGCCACAGGGTGTAAAATTCAATGGTTTCCTTGAGGCTTATGATTACGTACAGGCAGGTGACTCATCAACTCAGTTTGGTGACTCATTGGCGCAAGCGACCGGATTTATAGGAGTTTAAATAATGGCTTTAGACCGTAGCAACCGTTACCCAGGGCGGTTCGAGAATCCCACGGTGGAACAACCTCAGGGTGCATTTAAAAACCGTACATCACCGACAGCAGAAGATGGTTCATATTTCGAGGCCGATTGGGCCAATGACATGAGTGGTTTTTTCGCTCGTGTGCTTAACGTAGCAGGTGTTACGCCGAACGGGACTGTCGATAATGGGGTGAACAGTCAACTTTATGATGCGTTGATGACTGCGACACCGGGAAGATTACTTAATGTCCGCGCGTTCACAACTGATACGGTGGTATCGAAGACCCCGGGTGCCAAAAAGTGGAGAATTAGAGCGGTTGGTGGTGGCGGTGGTAGCTCCGCAGCGGTAGCCACTGGGGCCGGTCAAACATCGATGAGTAACGGTGGTGGGGCCGGTGCTTATGCTGAGGGCATTTACGATGTTGCCACGATTAATTCCCTGCAAGTGACGATTGGTGCGGGTGGTGCCGGTGGTACAGCTTCGTCCACATACGGCGGTGATGGCGGAACAACGTCCGTGGGTACCTTGATTAGCTGTCCGGGTGGTAAAGCCGGTCAACCGGCTGGTCCGGCGAACCCACCGTTCCAACCTGTCGCCAATAATAACTCTAATTCTCCAACCGGTTGGAATATCCTTGGTGTTCCCGGACCGGGTTCCACCGCTGGGTTCGCCATTTCGACCGAAGTCACGATTGGTTCTCGTGGTTCGGACGGCTTCATGGGTGTGGGCGGAGCGGTGCCGAGAATCGACAATCCAGCGGTAACCGGTGGTGGTTGGGGTTCCGGAGCATCCGGATGTTCCAACGGTCCATCCCAACCACTGAGGAACGGTGCCGCCGGACGCCCTGGGCTGGTAATCATTGAAGAGTACTCATAAAGTTTTACAACCTTCCCACCACTTTTGCCACCGGGACACCCTGTCCCGGTCGGCCATCAGAACCTCCCCATTGTGCGGAATTACCGTAGCGGCCTTTTCGGGATCGCCATCGGTTGTCCACAATTCACCGCTCGGTGTGAGCAGGTCATTAGATGGTGGTGGACATTTACGTACTTCCTGAGCACAGGCGGTTAAAGTAAGTACTGCTACCAGCAGGATAAGTTTTTTCATTTTACGGTCGCATCATACAGATCGAGGATACCACTCTCTTTGACACACTGAGCGGTGGCGGAGTCTTTAATTCGGTCACGGTAAATAGTGACTTTTTCAACGACTTTTTTGGTTCGGGCTTCTTTCAGTTCCTGTTGCTTTTTCTGCAATTCCACATCAGAAGCATTGAGTTTTTCCTGCAGCGCGTCACGGGCTTCGACGGCTGCTTTGTATTCTTTGAAATCGTCCAGCTTGACCGACCGCTTACCGTGATAATAACCTAGCCAATATGTACATATCACGAATACGATTCCTGCAACAATTACTACCCGCTGTAACATTGTCATTTCGATTCCCCCAGTGTATACAGGCACAAATACTCTTCCTGCTCCCGGCGAATCGGCTGTCCGGAACAGTTGTTACTTTTAATACGGCAGTCACGACCACCATCGAACACCCAACGAGGGATCTGTTTACACGCGTTCTTCCAGTCGCCTTTTTGCAGCAATTTGAAGAATGTTGACCCCTTACATTTAGTGGGTCCAATGTTGTACGGACAGAACGATGCAATACCGACCTGTTGCACCGGGTTCAGTTTTACCGGGATATTGTCGCGTACCCATTTGAGCGACTTTTGCGCTTCTTTATCGTTCAGAAGGTCACACTGCTTTTCGGTAAGTCGCATACCCTTTGTCACTGGCTTACCGTCGATGCGCGTCACACCCCGGCAGATGGTCCAGATGGGAGGATTTGCACTGTCCAGATATGCTGTCAGCCTGTTCCCTTCCTTCTCGTTCAGGAACTGATTGAGCAGATCTGTCTGTGTGACTACCGCGGTACCTGTGCCACCCATCGCAAATGCGGTGAGAAGAGCAGTCATTTGTTTGCTTAGAGGATTTCTCATTCGGTAACACCTGCTGTACAATTAAGCTTAATATTAACATATGAGGATGATAAAATGTACAAGACCAAGTCAGCTGTAGTTAAACCACGTAAGGCAGGAGACGCCGGTGGGGCGTGTGTTAAACCTCGTGGTAAAACCGGTGACGCGAAAGTAAAACGGCGGACCAAGTAAACAATGTACGCCCTCCTGATTGCCTCGGTAATCGCCAGACCTCGAGGAGCCTCGTTTCTCTTCGTGATGGTGGCGACTCTTTTCCAGAAGTTGTGCAGCAATCTGGATGGTTCGATTTACTTTTTCCTCGCCGCATTTTGCGATTTCGCAGTGGTCGGCATTCTGTATCGGTTTGGAACATCCCGGAAGTCTCTCGACATGATGCTCATCAGCATTGTCTCCATGTTGATTAACCTAATGGGGTGGTTTCTGTGGTTTTTCTATCGACCACTCGACATCTATGCGGCAACGTTCACGATGCTGTACTGCGTGGCAATCTTCACGATACTGAAAAAGGACAGTGACGATGCTGGAGGTATTGCGGTTCATATCGACAACTCTGGCCATCGTTCTCATGTTGGTGCGGGTTGTCGAGTGGTACATTGAAGCGAGAAAACGCTATGAGCTTTACTGGAAACACACAAGTCGGAACAGTAGTGGCGAGCGGGACGACGATAACGGGACTGATGACTAAATACGGCATTACCCCGGAAACCGTCGGTATCTTCGCCACCTTGTGTGGTATTATACTGACGGTTGTCATGATTTGTGGTCACATACAACGAATTCGTAATGAGTCTGCCGAGCGCAGAGAGGAGGAAATTATTAGGCGAATCGAACGTGAAAAGGCAGAAATTGAACTTGCTGAAATGCGTCAAAAGACGAACAAACCGGCGCAGTAATGCGCCGGTAGTTTCACTAACCGTAAGGCTTCCACACGACCACGGATGCTTTTTCACATTGCCTCACCATATCCGCAGTCCCATTACCGCCGGGAAACGCAACACAGTAATCGGGTTTTCCAAAGTTTAACATTGCCCAATTTCGCTTCGGTCCGGCCCCTTTACCATGTGCATTCCACAGGGCATCCATTCTCATAACGAACACACCGTGTTTCTTCGCCCACATGTCGGCAATACTATCCGCGCCTCTCGCACCACCGTGGATAATTAGTTCAATTTTGAACGGCAACATCTCCATAGCTTTTTCAAACGCATCAAAATCCGAATAATCCCGTCCACCTGTTATGAGAACTTTCATTTTGTGACCCCCAACAACGGTAAAACTAACTTTTCTGCTTCCTTCACATAATATTCATAGTCCAGACTGCTCCAGTCGAAGTCCTTAGCGTCGGCACACTCTGTCACCTTCCATCCGACATACATCCCGGTTTCACGCATTGCGTCATGCTTGCTGCGGCTCTTCGTGTGGATACGCTCGTCCCACGGTGTACCGATGCTGTCGAGGTCTCCCGATTGACCAGTAATCTCACGCATTACCGCGTTGTACACGTCGTCTTTGACACCGTTCTTGCGCTTCCATGTACCCGGTACGCCCGTTGGTGGTAACAGCTTGACCAGTGACCCACCTTTACGCGAGATAAACACACGTGTGGTATTCTGCATTTCTCGTTCAGCGCCCCATTCCGGCCAACGCATTACCAGACGTGCTGAACGAGGCACTTTGGCACGCAGCATAAAGTCGAACGGGTCACGATGCTGCGTGATGAATGTGCGGATATCGGTGTCAAACAAAAGTGCAGCCTCAGCAGCCTTACCCACAATTGTCGAAGACGGGTCTTGATGCCACTGGTACTCGTACTCGTAAGCTCCCTTGCGTTTTACGTTTCCTTTATTATCGATAGCCAGATAATTATTGACGTCCCTGATGGGCATACGCTTATAAAATACTTCTTCCAGTTCCAGTTTGGTGATCGCTTCCCACGCTCGACAAATTGCACGCATGTTGTCGAGTTCCCCATGTGGGCACATCATAGTGACTCCATCCGTATTGGATTGCACTATTGTAAGACCGGGGATAGTGAGAAGTTTTTCACACAGCATTGCCAGCATTAACTGACCGTTGACAGTGACCGTCATCGTGTATTTCGGGTCGTAAAACGGTCCAAATGCGTTGTTACTGTCACCGTACACACCATTCATTGAGAGTTTGTACACTGCTCCTGGAGTGGTTTTCTTACCGACGCGCATACGCTCATTGAAAAAATACTCGTTGATATCGCAAAACTTCTCCCCTAAGTGCTCAGGGTAAATACGGTTGGCAATCGCTATGCTGGGATACATGCTTGAAACATCGATGTCCACGAGTTGGTGTGTATCGTTTGTTTCCACAATCTGGGACTCAACTGACCCGTGAATGCCGCCGACACCAAATACAAAAGTGTATCCGTTAACGGTACATTCCAGGTCGCTGAACACACCTTTCGTCACTAATTTATCTTTCTTCCCTTCCGCTTTTTCCAGTTCATCGAGTTCTTTTTTGTAAATGGTTTTCGACTGGAAGCGCTTCAAAATCTCGTTGAATTCCGGGCGGTCAAATTTGATGTATGGAAAAATCACGTCTGCGAAACAAATGCTTTCACGGGGTGTTTGCCGTGGTCCGAGCTTTCGACCCTTATCGTCACGGTTGAAACACTGGATTCCGTTTTTTTCCAGTTCCATGACGAAATAATCTTTACCGATTTTTGTGTCATTATGATTCATGAAGTTGCGACCATGTGTCACACATAGTTCTTCACGGAACTCAATCGCTTTCAGACAGCGCATCATGAATTTGGTGGTTTCCCGCACGTCATGAATGTTATACGTGATTAATTCATCTTTCTGGGCATCGTTCAGAACCATTCCAACAGGGAAAGGAAGGTCTTTCACGTTTGGCGATTTCATCGCAACTTCGAGTGCTTTCAGGCTTGTCATGCGTGCCTTGTTGTCGAAATGATTGAGCAACAACAAGTCCAACTGTGGGAATATCTGGTCACGGTCCCACACCATCACAGACCAACGATTAACGTTACTCGTCTTAATGGTTCGTTGTGAGTAGTCGTAAACATCCTCCACTGTGCAACCGGGCTTATGTGCGATGAAATGCAACACGGGGTAGTCGAATGACATGTTGTTAAAGCCTACGCCCCATGCACCAGATTTTCCCAGGTTAAACATGAAGTCAACCATTTCCTGCTGTTGGTTTTTACGGTCACTGATCTCATACACCAGTTCCATACCGGTCGCAGCATGGATGAAAGTAGCAGTAAAAATGTTTGGGTATGTTTCAATATCGTAAGACCACCATTTAGGGTCCAGTGGTGCAATGCTGGAGAATGCCGAATCAGCCCCACAGTGGGGGCAATTGTGGAGGTCAGCGGGATAATTTTTACCACACGTTGCATCCTCGCATTTTAATAAATAGTGCATCTCTGTTCCTCTCTGTAAGAAAAGCCCCAGTTAAGGGGCTAAAGCTATTACGATTTATTTAACCCATTCTGGTTAATATATTCCCGGCGTTGCTCCTGCACCTGTTTAATAGCCTTTTCCAGTTCAGCTAACTTTTCATCAAACTGTTTCAGTCGTTGGTCGGTCATGATACACCCTCTCCAGTTAAATTACCCCGGCTCGCACCGGGGCGTTGTGGTTACGCTACTTTCTGACAGTGTTGTGCGATTAACTCTTCGCTCCAGCCGGGCATACCGAGCAGTTGTGCTTTGGTATACACCGCGCCGTTGTAACTGTACTTCTCTTCAACAACCGGCGGCGGTGTCACCAGTAAGTCAGTTGCTGGCGGCGGTGTTGCAGGTGCGGGAGCAGCTGGGGCTGGGGTCGGTGCTACCTGAGCAGGTGCACTACCGCCGAATACGCTTGCTGCGTCCGGACCGCTGCCTTCACGAATGATCGCTTCGCCCACACGTGACAGCTCGAGCAGATTCGGGTTCAAATACACGCCCGGAGTTTTGGACGGCTTATTACCTTTCGCCACGATATTCACACGAACGTAATCGCCGAGTTTAATAGCGTTTACGTCCTGAATCGCATCGAGCGGATTATATTTACCAACATGATAACAGTTGTACGGAATGCGGGTGTTCAGGTGCAAGACCCAGTGACCGCGTTTATATTCGTCCTCATTCGGTGCGTGACCAGCTTTGTTCGGGATGTCGCTATCGCCATCGATTACTTTCCAGGAAAAATCCGGGCGGCGAGTGGTGGCGGCATCGTAACCGTTTTCAGCGTCCAGCGCCGCCATTGCGATTTGTTTACCCCATTCGGTATCTTTCCAGTCCGCTTCACCGGTTTTAGGAATTGCAATACCGATGTAAATCTCTTTAACGGGCTGACCATCTTTACCAAGAACCGGTTGTTTTGTAACTCCATCAGTGCGCACATTCTGTTTCAGCGGGTGACCGTGAATCAGGCGAGCAACAGGGGTAACGAAAGTAAATTGAGCCATCTTATAAATCCTCTCTGCTAAGTGTGGGAGACCCTCTGTCTCCCGATGATTTGAATACTACGTTAGTTTGACGGGTGCGTCAAGCGTTATTTAATCTTTTCAGTAATAACGCAGCACACAAAAGAATAGACCGGTCAATATTTGTGCCCGACGTGTCTGTTGCTGGATTCCGATTCGTGATTTTAAAATCTGAACCGAGTTGCACCAGTAGAGATTGAATGTCGTCACTCGATGGGATAAGAAAGTGTTGTCCATCATCTGAAAGACTTTCTATAATTTGATCGAGGCTTTTAGTTCCATCCGGTACGGGTGCAGACAGACTCACTGTTTCTTCTTTCTTTCCAAATCCAAACATGGTTATTTCCTCTCTGTTAAATGTGGGAGACCTTCTGTCTCCCGGTGATTTGAATACTACGTTAGTTTGACGGGTGCGTCAATACTAATCTTTGATAAAATTCATCAAACGCTCAAAAAGTTCCACGAGTTCAGCATCATCAAACCCATCGAGAAACGCTTGCTTAATCAAACCCAAAATAACTTCTGCTTCTTTCTTGCTGATTTTCATAATCACTTCCTCTCAAATACGCTACGGATACTGCGCTCATCAACCTGTTCCAGCTTGACACCCGTGACAGGTGTTTCGGCGTACTGCTCAATAACGGACGGGTCGATACCTTTTTTCACACACTGTGCGGGTGTGTCCAGTTCCTGTGGCTTACGAAGATTTTGACCGAGTAAATCCCCCATCATAATCACCTGGTCCACCGGTACATCTTTCTTCCAGCGCTTACGACCGTATGTGGTTTTAGCGCTGTAGAATGTCACGTGTTGTCCCTGCTTAATCTCGTGCAGTGCCTGTTCCTCCAGACCACTGAGACGCATTTTAATCATCTCCTGCGCACGCTGCAGGAGTCGCAACTCAACGCCCAGTGCATGACCGGACAAATTATGCGTCTGCAACGACTGTACGTAGTCCACACCCGCATAACTCTGTTGCTTCAGCGTGTCACAGTGTGCACGTGCGCTACAGTCGAGACAGTGTGGTCCGGACGTGCACATCGGCGTGGCATCCAGCACGCGGAGTATCGTCTCGTTCACCTGCTGCCGGTATGCGCACAGTTCATCGTATGTGAGCGCCCATTTACGCACCGTACCCTCACCGGTGAATCCGCGTGGCTGTACGATGACCAGTTCAATAATGCCCGGTGGCGACTGGAATTGTTCGCAAATACTGAACGCTTCAATCAACAACTGCCAGTTTTCAAACGGGTCAACAATACGGTGACCGAATTTCGCGTCCCAGACACGTAACACCTTCACTTCCGGTACGTACACCCATGCATCGGGGATACAGTACCAGTCACCGTAACCCGGAACAGGACACACTTCTTCAACGTGAAGGTCGTGCACTCGCCCGTGAGTGTTACAATAACCCCACACCTCGTTAAAATACTCACGAGCAGCATCAAACAGTTCGTCTGTGATGATAATTCCATCCTTTGACAAACTACCCACCAGGCCACTGAATGGCTCATTTTTGAATAACTTCTGAGCCACTTCGTGTGCGGCACGTCCCTCGAGACGTGACTGCGACGGTTCGACATTCAGCGGCGGGTGAGCCTGTTGTGCTCGGAATGACCCGTTACAGACCATCCATTGTCCGGCGTCAGATACTTTGGGTAAGTTACTCATTGTGATTACTCCCCTAAATACGCTTTAACACGTGTCACGAACGGACCAATTTTATCCGAGTGGACGTTCAGTTCCTGTACCGACGACATGCCATCCTGCGCCAGCAGCGCGTTCACGGTTGCCACATCAATCTTACCGTGACGCTCGGTCAGGAAGGTCATTAGGCGCGGGAAGTCCCACTCAGCTACTTCCGGTACAGGTGGTACAACAACTACCGGCGGCGGTACAGGGATTGGCGGAATACCCACAACGGTTTGCTCGGTTACCACGCCTGCGTCAGTGTGGAAGTCATCGCCCGGCGGTGTTACAGGTGGTTCCAACATCTTGTTAGAGGCTTCGATGAGTTCATCGACTTCTTCCCGTGTCGGTTCGCCAATTTCCTCCCCCTCTCCACCGCATTCAACCGGATATTGTAGGTCGGCTTTAATCATGCTCACGTAGTCGGACCATTCCACCTCATCCATATCCTTCGGCTTACGACGCAGACGCCACGTGCCGTCCGCATTGAGCGCCTTACTGGCGGAGTGGATGCGCTCGTCCCACGGTGTACCGGTTGAGTCGATGGTGGGTGGCGCTTCCTGCCCGGTCAAAACATGCGAAGGCACGTTGAGAAATTCGGATGCAGCAACTTTCACATCGTCAACAATTTGCTCAAACTCCTCACGCTTATTACTCAGCGACTCGACCTGTTGAGCGGTGCTGTCAACTTCCGGCTCTTTGCGTTTACCGTGTAGTTCCTCACCTTCGAAACGCAACTCCTGTATCATACGCGGTGCGGCTTGTTGTAGTTCTTCTGTGGCGACACGTAGACGAGCGGCAACCGCATCGCGTGTCAGATATTCAATTTCTTCTTCGCCGACTCGCGCTCGCACCAGTGTCTCTTCCATCGGCTCAGCACCGTGCGCCAGTGCCATTTCTTCCAGTGCTTTACCGAACGCACGCAGCGCAATGTGGTCGTCGTTCGGGATGGTTAATGTGATATTACTCATGTCTCTCTGTCCTCCGTTGTTGTCGATGTGGTGAACTCTATACCACCATGACGCACTCGTCAACACTAATTTTAAATTTGACACGGGGTGGGTGGTGCGACATAATGACGCTATCGTCAATAACAGAGAGGTAATGAGAGATGACGCTGTTGGGACAATTGATTACCGATATGGTGGAAAAGCAGAACTTTGAAAACAAAGTAAAAATTCTTTCGGAAATGCCAGAATGGGAGTTCATTACAGTGATGGGTTACGGTTTCTTTGATGAAATCTGTGCGGGTACAACACATAAGGGTGTCTATTACACTGAACAGGAAATTTATGCGGCGTACTGGAAACGCAACCCCGACGCGGAGCCACTATTATGAAAATTAAACAACTGCTCCGACCTTCTTACGGCTGGTACAATTCGGTCAGTAAGAAGGATAAATGGTTCCTCGACGATGTGCAGATACCGATGTATGTGGCACGTAAATTAATCAGAAAAGCACGCATGGTCGAGTCGAACAGCGTGCGTAAAGTGTGGGAGATGTGAGAGATGAACAACAATGACTACAGAGCGAGAGCGACCCGTGCAGAACAAGAAGCTGCGAAATTACGTGAAGAATTAGCGAAACGACCTAATTATGAGTGGTTTGTTGAACTGGTTCGCAAACATTTGAAACAAGGAGAGAGTGTTTGTCCTCAACGTTTGGCCCACCAAGTTAAACAACTGAAAGAGGCGAGTACCAGATGTAGACAAAATCGAGAGTGTGCAGAAGATGAGTAAAAACACTACCGCTTATTGGAGTTTATCGCTCGACGTCACCTGTCCGAAATGCGGTCATTATTTTGACTTATTGTGTGACCCGGATTTTTGGGAATTTTCTGGCGCAAAACAAGCTTGTGAACCGATTGAAGGTTATGAAACTTGCTGCCCAGAGTGTGACCACCAATTTAAAACCGATTTCGTGTATTGAGGGCGCACCGCAAATGATACCAACACTCCGACCCTATCAGGAAAAACTGGTCAAAGACACGTACCAGCAATGGGACGCCGGTAAGCAGTTTGTAGCAATGGTGTCCAGCACCGGCAGTGGCAAGTCAATGACCCTAACCGCGATTGTCGCAAAAGAGCGTGACCGGGGTCAGTATGTGCTGGTGCTGGCACATCGTCAGGAGCTGATTACACAGTTGAGCGACACGATGGGACGCATGGAAATTCGCCACCAGGTTATTGCTGCTAATAAGGTGGTGCGCTTTGCAGCCAAGCAGTCGATGGAAAACCACGGGGTTAATTATGTTGACCCAAATGCACGGGTAATGGTTGCGTCTGTACAGTCAATGCGTGAGGCTAAAATTGCTGACCTCGCAAAACTGGGTAATAAGCTGACCGTCGTACAGGATGAGTTTCACCACGCTACGAAGAAGTCGAAGACCTGGGGCGGTGTCCTGACACCCTTACTCAACGCTGGTGCTCGTGGACTCGGACCGACTGCAACACCTTGTCGTGCAGATGGACAGGGTTTATCGCGTGAGACAGACGGTTATGCGGATGTGATTGTCGAAGGACCATCGATGCGCTGGCTTATCGATAACGGATATCTCAGTCAGTACAAAATTTACTGTCCACCAACTGACCTGCGACTGGATAACGTGGAAACCAGTAAAACCACGGGGGATTATAAAGAGAAGGAACTCAAAGCGGAAATTGGACGGTCGCATATCGTTGGTGACATTGTGAGTCACTATCTAAAAATCTGCCCGGGTAAGCGTGGCATAACTTTCACCGTTGGTGTGGATACCGCTGAGGAAGTAGCGGAGGAATACCGCAAACGTGGTGTACCGGCTATTGCGTTATCCGGACGTAATGCAGATGAAGAACGTGTGCAGGCTATCCGCGATTTGAAGTCCGGAAAGATTTTGCAAATTGTTAATGATTCGTTAATAGGGGAAGGAGTGGACATCCCCGCAGTGGAAGTGGTGTCTTTCGCCAGACCGACACAGAGTTATGCACTTTATGCGCAAATGTTCGGTCGTGCGCTGCGTCCGTTCGAGGGGAAATCACACGCTATCATTATTGACGCTGTATCGAACGTCATGCGCCACGGTTTACCGGATGCACCGCGTGAGTGGAGTCTTGACCGCCGGGAGCGTCGCACGGGTAAAAGTGAACCATCGACGGTGCGCGTGTGTACAGCTTGTGCGGCAGTGTATGAGCGGTTCCTCGACGCATGTCCGGACTGCGGCGAGCCTGTACCTAAACCGGCAGACCGCTCCGGCCCGATGCAGGTGGACGGTGACCTGTACGAGCTTGACCCGGATGTACTGGCACAGATGCGCAATGAGGTTGTGGGAGCACGTGAGACACCCGAGGCAATGCGCAACAGGCTGACGGCGATGAATGTACCACCCGCTGGAGTGATGGCTAATGTCAAGCGTCAAAGTGAGCGCCTGGAAGTGCTGGGACGACTGGATGGTCTGATGGCGACTATTGCCGGTTACTGGCGACACGACGGCATGAGCGACAAAGAAATATTTCGTAAATTTTTCCTGACTTATCACGTCGACTGGTTAAGTGCACAAGGCCTGAAAAAAGATGATGCACTAACACTTATGGAAAAAATACAAAATGACGTTGACGGACTCGTCAAAACGCACTAACATGTTCCCGATGTGAATGAATTAGGAGTGTATCATGAACAACCTTCTCGAATGGCAACGTAAACACAGTATCACAGGGGAGGCATTGGCTGACCTTGTGACGATGGTGGGATTGGATGCCCCACGCTCAACCAAAGATACACCCGAAGCGCGCGTACAGGATGAGGCGCGGCTGCTGGCAAGTAAGATGGGCTGGCGACTTTTTCGCAATAATTGCGGTGCGTTAAAAGATGAAAATGGTCGAGTTGTACGTTACGGTCTGTGCAACGACTCTTCAACGATGAACAAGCGTATCAAGTCGAGCGACCTCATCGGTATCCGCCCCGTGGTTATCACACCTGATATGGTAGGGTTAACCATTGGACAGTTTGTGGCACGCGAGGTGAAAAAAGCCGGGTGGAAGTATAAAGGTACGGAACACGAACAGGCACAGCTTGCGTTTGGGACACTTATCATTGGGCTGGGCGGGGACTTTAAATTCTGGAATGGTGAGGGGGAGTTGTGAGTAACCCAAATGATGTAGTTTACACGCCTGAATGGATTGCTCTTGACATGATAAAGCATTTTAAACCCGAAGGTATCATACTCGACCCTTGCTCGGGCGGTGGAGTTTTCTTTAATAATTTAGAAGGGAATAAATATTTTTGTGAAATAGAAAAGGGAGTTGATTTCTTCGATTTTGAGTTGCCCGTTAGATGGATTATCAGTAACCCTCCGTATAGCATTTTTGACGAATGGCTGACCCATAGTCTTTCTTTAGCCGATGAGGTTTGTTACTTGATACCCGTTAACAAACTTTTAAGTTCATACAAGAAGCTACAAGAAGTTTATAAATGGGGAGGTATAAAACACATCCGCTATTATGGCTCAGGAAGAAAAATTGGATTCCCGTTTGGGTTTCCTGTAGGAGCGGTGCACCTTTCGAAAAATTACAAAGGTGAAGTGGGTATCTCCTTTGCCTGACCCATTGACCACTCCGTCAACCTGTGCCATACTGCAACAAATTACCTAATGGAACCGAAATTATGAGCAAAGAACACATTCTGGAAGTAGCTTACACGATGGCACAGCGCGACGGCTTTGGTACTCTTACCCGCGATGGTGTGGCAGCCGAGGCTGGTGTGGCAATGGGCACCATCAACCATCACTGGGTCAGGATGGACGCACTTCGTGAGGCAGTGATGCAACGAGCAGTGGAAGAAGAAAGCCTTGAACTGATTGGACAGGGTATTGCACTGGGTGACAACATCGCTAAGTCTGCACCACTGGAGCTACGTGCTCGCGCGTTGACCACCTTGCTTTAATAACCAAAACGGAGAGACAGAGATGACACATACGAATCCCCCTGTGCAGAGGGCTGATTCTCTGCACTTTATCGTCTGCAAAACAGTACCTTCACAGAAGAAGCCCGGGCGCACGGAGAAGATGCCATGTAATGCTGCTGGTGATGTGGTCAGTCTGCACGTTGCGGACCGTATGACTCACGCTCAGGCGATTGCAGCGGCTTCTGCACTGGGCGAGTCATATCGTCCCGCAGTCATTCTCACTGGTGACGGACGTTTCTGCGTGGATATCGACGGCGCACTACAGGATGATAATACCTGGTCACCACTCGCGCTGGAGTTGTGCACCACTTTTGCCGGTTGTTACGTGGAAGTGAGTAACAGCGGTAAAGGCTTGCACATTTTCGGTTACAGTCCGTCCATCCCTGAGCATAGCTGTAAAAATGTTCCGCTGCACATCGAACTGTACACGTCCGACCGTTTCATCTGTCTGGGAAGTGGTGCACGGGGTGACATGATGTTTAACGCATCCGCACCGCTCAACGCCACGGTTGCCCGGTATTTCCCGCAGACCGAGCAAGTTGCAGCGGTGGAGTGGTCAACAACTCACGCCGAAGGTTCGTGTCCGATTGAGGACGACGCGAAACTCATCGAAAAAGCCTGTTCGAGTAAAGGTGGTGTCGCGGCTGTTTTCGGTGGTAAAGCAACATTTAAAGACCTGTGGACGCGTAACGTCGAGGTACTGAGTGATGCGTATCCGGATGAGGACCGCGAGTATGACGGGTCGAGCGCCGATGCCGCACTGGCCCAACATTTATCGTTCTGGACCGGTGGTAACTGTGAACGTATCGAACGCCTGATGCGTCTGTCTGCGCTGGCGCGTCCTAAATGGGACAGTCACAAGTCGTACATGCGACGCACCATTCTGGGTGCTTGCGCACGTCAGACAACCTACTACAGTGTCGGCGCACCGATTGAACTGGTGACTCCTGCTCAGGTTGTTGAGACGGGTGCACCGGTTATCCGCAGTGGGTATCAATTCATTGGTGGCTCACAACTTGTTGACCACTTCAAAGGCTGCGTGTATGTGGCAGACAGTCACCGTATTCTCACGCCAAACGGTCAGATGCTGAAGTCCGAGCAGTTTAATGCAATGTACGGTGGCTACGTGTTTGCGCTGGATGACGGTAACGAGAAGACCACCAAAAAGGCTTTTGAAGCGTTCACCGAGAACCAGTGCATTATGTTCCCGAAGGTTGACCGCTCAACGTTCCGTCCGGACCTGCCGCAGGGTGCCATTATCGAAGAAGACGGTCTGCGTCATGTCAACGCATACGTACCGGTGACAGTGGCGAGCGTCCCGGGCGATGTGACACCTTTCCTCACTCATCTGGCCAAACTGTTACCCGTTGAGCGCGACCGCGACATCCTGCTGTCCTACATGGCGGCGTGCGTACAGTACAAAGGGACCAAGTTCAAGTGGGCGCCATTACTGCAGGGTGTTGAAGGTAACGGTAAAACACTGTTCACACTGTGCGTAATGGAAGCGGTCGGTTCACGTTACAGTCACATGCCGCCAGCGCAGGAAATTGGCGAGAAGTTCAACGCATGGTTATTCGATAAAATATTCATCGGCGTGGAGGATATTTACGTTCCGGAGCAGAAACTCGAACTGATTGAAACACTCAAACCGATGATTACCGGTGAGTACCTCGCTAAACGTGCGATGCAGCAGGACCAGGTAATGCACCGCCTGTGTGCCAACTTCATGTTCAACAGTAACCACAAGAACGCTGTGCGCAAGACCGCTAATGACCGCCGGTTCGCCATTTTCTACACTGCGCAGCAGGAGCATATCGATATCGTGCGTGACGGTATGGGCGGCGACTACTTCCCCAACCTGTACGACTGGCTCAAACGTGGCGGTGGATTTGCAGCCGTGACGCATTATCTGGAGAACTACGCCATTCCCGCACAGTTTAACCCGGCGACACATTGTCAGCGAGCACCAGAGACCAGCAGCACTCACGAGGCTGTGACAGCATCACTCGGTAGTGTTGAGCAGGAAATTATGGAAGCGATTGACGAGGGTCGCCAGGGCTTTGCGGGTGGTTGGGTGAGCAGTAAGGCACTGGACAACCTGTTACGTCAGATGCGCGCCGACCGCACTGTGCCGGTAGGTAAACGCCGTGACATGATGCGTCAACTGGGTTACGACTGGCACCCTGCGCTTAAAGACGGACGTGTGAACAATGTGATAATGATTGATGGCGGTAAACCCCGGCTCTATATCAAGATTGGACACATTCACGCTAACCTCACAAATGCAGCAGACGTGGCGCGCCATTACGCGGCGGCACAGGGTGATACAAGTGCTATTGCCTTTGCGGAAACTAAATAAGCCCTTCGGGGCTTTTTTTTTTGCAATTAGTATTGACGGCATCGTCAAGGTGGGCTATCTTTAACTCATCGGAACAACAACAGAGAGGTATAATCAAATGAGAATTGCAT
>ERZ833822.462-NODE-462-length-48241-cov-6.532935_pt1 | contig 48241 bp, 37 predicted proteins | sample MGYA00519913_ERZ833822 | MGnify/ENA primary metagenome ERZ833822 (study PRJEB31850, sample SAMEA3708746) | human gut metagenome | biome: human gut; feature: human-associated habitat; material: faeces | place: China | collected 2014 ... | reverse complement strand
TGTTGAGTAAACGGGGGGCGCGTCGATCTTCCATTCTCGTGTGCGTGGGAGGTGGTGTCGTGACGGATTTGGGAGGATTCGCGGCTTCCACGTTCAAACGGGGGATGCGTTGCATCAATGTTCCCACGACGCTGCTGGCGCAGGTTGATGCATCCTTGGGCGGTAAAACCGGGTTTAATTTCAACGGTTTGAAAAACGAGATCGGCACGTTCTCCATCCCAGAAAAAGTGATTATCGATGTCCATTTTTTAAGTCATTTACCCGTGCGGGAACGAATGTCCGGTTTCGCGGAGATGATCAAGCATGGTTTATTGTCAGAGCGGGAGTATTTGACCCGGTTGTTGAGTTTGGAATATCAAGAAACGAGTCCGGAAGATTTTCTGGAGCTGATTCGGCGTTCCGTGATGATAAAAGATGAAATTGTTTCCCAGGACCCCAGGGAACAGGGACTGCGTAAAGTGTTGAATTTCGGACACACGATCGGGCATTCCATCGAAAGCTTGTCTATCATGCGGGGAATGGCTCTCTTGCACGGGGAGGCGGTGGCATTGGGATTGGTGGCCGAATTGTACCTGTCCGTCAAAGAAAAAGGTTTCCCGGAAGAAATTTACCGGGAAGTCCGGAATTTTGTCAAACGACATTATCCGAACTATCCTCTGATGGAGCATGTTGATACCTTGTATGAATTGATGTTGCATGATAAGAAAAACGAACGGCGGGGAGTGAATTTTACGTTACTCCCGGGCATCGGGGAGTTTTCACTGGATAATTATTGTTCGAAAGATTTAGTGGTTGAGGCATTGAGCCAAGTGTAAATAACGAGTAGAATTATGGATCGAGTTATCGCGTGGGACAAGACGAAGATTGAAGGTGTGGCTGTTTTACCGGCTTCAAAGAGTATCTCGAACAGGGCGCTCGTGTTATGCGCCTTGGCTGGATGTCCGGTGCCGGAGAACTTGTCGGATAGCGATGATACACGGGTGTTGCGGGAGGCCCTGTCTACTTCCGACAGGCTGGTCAACGTGGGACACGCCGGAACTGCCATGCGTTTCTTGACAGCTTATTTTGCCTTGAAAGGCGGGGTCCGGGAATTAACCGGTTCGGAGCGTATGAAACAGCGTCCCGTGCAGGTATTGGTGGATGCTTTGCGGGAATTAGGTGCGAGTATCACCTACATGGGGGATGAGGGTTTTCCGCCTTTATGGATTACTTCCGCACCTTTACAAGGAGGGCGTTCCCTGTCGTTAGACGCGTCCGTGAGTAGTCAATACGTGTCAGCCTTGATGATGATAGCCCCTTTGCTGCCGGGAGGCTTGACTCTCGATTTGGAAGAAAGAATCGTTTCTGCCGCTTACATACGGATGACGGCCGGCATGATGCGCTTGTTCGGGGTTGACGTGCGTTTGGAAGGGGAAAAGATTATTATTCCCGAGAAGGGGTACATCCCGGTAAACCTGCGTGTGGAATCCGACTGGACGGCAGCATCTTATTTCTACGAGATGCTTTCTATTGTCGGGCAGGGGGAAATCTTTATTTCGGACTTGGAAAAAGACAGTTTGCAAGGGGATGCCCTGCAATATAGATTGTGGGAACAATTAGGAGTGCAAACAGAATGGCGGGAATCGGGGGTTCTCTTGCGGGTTGCCGGTGAAAACACGGGTTCGTTCGAGGCGGATTTCACGGAAATGCCCGATCTGGCTCTAACTTTTATCGTGACTTGTTGTTTAAAAGATATTCCGTTTCATATTCGCGGTTTGAAAACCTTGTATGTTAAAGAGTGTGACCGGGTGGCCGCCTCGATTCGAGAGTTACACAAATTGGGGTATGATCTGGAAGTCCCCGTGCATGGCGAGTTGTCATGGAATCGGGAACGGAATACGTTGATTTCATTGGAAATAGATACTTATCAAGACCACCGAATGGCAATGGCGTTTGCTCCTGTCGGGTTAAAGTTACCCGGTTTGGTCATCCGCAATGCCGGGGTGGTGACGAAGTCTTTCCCTACATTTTGGGAACAGCTGGATAAATTATTGATTTGATATTGACTATATAAGTATGTTAATTTGAACATAAATTACGAGGAATACTTTTTATAAGTGGAAAATAAAAAATATTTTTGTCTCGCTATGGTTCAAAATAAGTGCAAAATTGGATGAATCAATATTGATAGAGAGATTGCGACGGAATGATCGAAAAGCCTATTCAGATTTGTTTGACGGGTATTTCGATAAGTTGTTCACGTTTGCCCTGAATATGGTTTTCCGGGAAGACGTGGCCAATGATATTGTGCAGGAGGTCTTTATCGCGATCTATGAAAAATCGGTTCTGAAAAATTATCAAGGTTCCCTGAAAGCCTATCTTTACACGAGTGTACGTAATCGTTGCTACAATTACCTGCGGGACGCGAAAGTCGAGGATCGTAACATGGCCTTATACGCCGAGGCGGCAGTCTATTCGGACAACGTGGATATGATCGATCGGGAGGAGATTCTGGAGAAAATCCGGGAGGTGCTGGACGAGTTACCGGAAAAATGCCGGGAAGTGTGCCTTCTTCGTTTCGTGCATGGGTACAAGTACAGCGAGATTTCCGAACAGTTGGGGATGAATGAGAATACCGTGAAGGTACAGTTGCATCGTGGGTTGGAAAAGTTGAAACGTTGTTTCTCGGATTATGATTTCGTGCTAGTGCTTTTCATGTTGACGGTTTGTCTTGAAAATGTATAGGCTGTTTCAAACCGGCTCCGTTCGTGTGTCGTGACGTGCGTGACCCGGGTAAGCTGTTTTTGTCCTTGAAAAACGGGATCTCGGGGGAAGTTTCTGCCGGGTATGGTTATCATGTCACAATTAAATAGTTATTATAGACCAAACCGAATGTTAATATATCCTATCGTAATACAAATATTTGTTATTGTTATAGGAGCGGGATAGGGGAGGAATGGGAGCGGAATGGGAGCGGCTCACAATATGATAACTGGATGATGAAATTATAATTACGATTTTTTACATTAGTTCAGATTTATCTCACTCGCAACATTTATGAAATTGCGGGGGATAATCGAGTTTCAAAAAAAACGGTATCACTCGTGAATGGAAGGTTTGATTTTAATGATAAGATAAAATTCTGAAATTTTTTCATCTCCCCTGTAAACATTTTTCGAGGTTTCGTGTTATAAGGACGAAATTTTTAGAAAAATACGATGAAAATGGATTGGAGGTTGATAAAACGGAGCTTTACTTCTTCACTGGATGAGGAGGATAGGCAGGTTTTGGAGGCTTGGCTGGATGAATCGGAAAGACATCGACAGCTTTATGAGGAGATGAAACGTTTCGTGGCGAGGCGGGAGAATTTCCAGTTGAGCGTGGAGTCAAAGAAACGATTTAAACAGGATTTCGAGTTGAGAATTGACAAGGCTTACCGGAGACGGGGACGACGGGTGTGGTTGAAGGTGGTGAGTTGTGCGGCGATGTTGGCATTACCGATTATCGCGGGAATGTTGCTTTGGACAAGGCAACCCGTGGTGGAAGTTGGGGATTATGGTATCGGGCCGATCGAGCATGGCGTGAGAAAAGCGACGTTGGTGCTGAATGACGGGAAAGTCCTTGCTCTTGATACTTCCCGGATGACACTGAAGGAGATTGACGGGGTGACGATTCACACGAATGATCAGGCGTTGGTTTACGTGGATTCTCTGGATAATAAGGATGTTAATTTACAGAATCGGTTGATTACTCCTAAAGGGGGAGAGTACACGATCATGCTGGCTGACGGGACGAAGGTGTGGGTGAATGCGGCGACAGAGATTCGTTACCCGGTGAAATTCGTGGGGAAGGAACGACGGGTATGGTTGGAAGGAGAGGCTTATTTCGAGGTGACGAAGGATGCCACTAGGCCGTTTATCGTGGAGGCGAACGGGATGGAGGTGAAGGTGTACGGGACGCGGTTTAACGTAAACACTCGTCGGGATGACCAGATTCAAACGACGTTGGTGGAAGGTTCCGTGTCGGTGAAACCGAAGGGATTGAAAGAAGTTATGTTGGAACCCAATCAACAAGCGGTGTTTAACAAGCTTGCGGGACGGGTTACGGTTCGGGACGTGGACGTGATGTCTTACGTGGCGTGGCAGCGTGGAAATTATTATTTCGAGAACAAAAGTATAGGCGAGATACTGGATGAACTGTCGTTGTGGTATGATATTCAGGTGTTCTTTATGAACAATGAGGTAAGAAACGAACGGTTTAGCGGGTATTTACCCCGTTATGAGGAAATTGATAGGTTGTTGTCTCTGATCGAGAAGACATCCCATGTGCAGTTCGAGATAAAAGGTAGAGTGATAATCGTGCGAAAATAAAATTCCGGACAAGCGGCTACTTATCCGGAGTTTGAATTCATTCGGGTAAACAAATGCGACAATGTTTACCCAAGTAGTTTTTTAATTCAAAAATCAAATGTATGAAAAAAAAACAAAGTTTTTACTATTTCTATGGTAAAAAGAATTTATTGAAAATCATGAGGTTATTATTTATTTTGATGACAATGACCAGCATGACGATTTCTGCCAATGGTTTCTCGCAAGAACAGCGGGTGACGTTGGACGTGAAAAATGTTGGTGCGATGGAACTATTTAAACAGATTCAGAAGGAGACGAATTTGTTCTTCGTGTATAATGATGCGGATTTGATTTCGTTTAATAATCTATCTGTGTCAGCCAAGGATGAGGCCGTGGATGTTTTGTTGAACCGGGTTTTCACGGGATTGAAATTCCTGTTCGAGGAAAATGTGATTATCGTGAAACCGACGGTAACCAAGGATGAAAAGAAAGAGGTCAAGAAATTTGTTATCAAGGGAAAAGTGGTTGACGAGAAAAAACAACCTCTTCCGGGAGTTACCGTCCGGTTGGATAGCACGACGGTGGGATGTGCCACGGATGCTCAAGGGACATTTACTTTGGCATTACCAGTAGAAACGGGACGATTAATTTTCTCTTTTGTGGGTTTTAAGCAAGAAATCAAGAAATTTAAGGCCGGAGACGAGTTATTGGTGGTATTGAAAGAGGATGTTTCCGATTTGGACGAGGTGACCGTGATCGCTTACGGGGAAAGAAATAAACGAGAATTGATAGGATCGGTGTCTTCCGTGAAAGCCAAAGATTTGGAAGAGGTCCCTTCTGCCAGTTTGCAGAATTTGTTGCAAGGTCATATGGCTGGTGTTGAGGTAAGTAATATCTCTGGGGCTCCCGGTGGTGGTGGTTCCAGGGTGATTGTCCGAGGTTACAATTCCTTGATGAATGGTACCACGAGTGGGGAGCCTTTGTACGTGGTAGACGGGGTTCCTATTCACTCGTTTACTTCTCCCGTGACGGGTACAAATACATTGGCAGAGATTGACCCAGCCACGATCGAATCGGTGGAAGTGTTGAAAGATGCCGCTTCTGCCGCAATATACGGGTCGAGGGCTTCTAATGGCGTGATTTTGATCACTACGAAAAAAGGTAAGGTGGGCCGGGGGGATTTCCAGGCAAACGTGTCCTACTCCTATTCCGTGTTACCAAAAACGCCGGAACAGATTATTGGTAACGGGGAGCGTAGATGGTGGCTTAATGCGGCTAGGAATTATCGATTATCGGGAAATTTTGGAAATCCTATGACGGGTGATAACTGGCAATTACCTAAATCTTATTACGAGGCTTATGCTAATAACGCCGGGACGTATGATTATTTTTGGGGAAATGGACATTCCTTGGAAAACGATGGTTATGGTTATATTCCTTCTATTCAAGATAGTTTGAACCCGTTTTATAATAATGCAACCAACTGGTGGAAACAGGTTTTTCGTCATGGAAAAATTATCAACGCGAATTTGCAGTCTTCTGGAGGAAACGAACGGGTGACTTATCTTGTCGGAGGAGGATGGTACCAGGAAGAAGGAATTATGTATGGAAGTGAATTTAAACGGGCGAATTTGATTTCTAACGTGAATATGAAACCGAGAAAAAACTTGAGCCTGGATGCTCGTTTGTATTTGTCATATTCCGATCGTAGTCGTGGAACGAGTTCCGGTTTAGGAGGAGCATCTATCGAGAAATTGACCGCTGATCCTAAAGGAACATCTTCACTTTTACCGGCTGAAGGTGAAGTGAAAGAGCGTTTGTTACAGATGTTGAATAGCAAGGTGGATAAGGGATATTCATATAATATCCGAACGAGTTTGAATCTAGGGTATGAGTTTATTGCAGGTTTGAAACTTACAGCCAGTATATCTGCTAATTACTCGGAAGCCCGTTCGAATTCGTTTCGTCCGAGTTTTTTGGATCAACAAAATAATTTGAGTGAATCCGTGGGGCAAATGGAGGGAAATATGATTCTTCAGAATGAAGAGTTGTTAAGTTATAGATTCAGTTTAAAGGAGAAACATAATTTTGATCTTTTGTTTGGTTTTTCTTATATCCGTACAAGTATGAATTCATTGTATGGTTCTGGGAAAGGGTCTCCTAGTGATAAAATTCATTACGTGGTGGACGGTTTTCCGACGAAAGAAACAATTGCCGGAGAAGTTGTTCCTTTGCAGAAATATAGTTCTGATTTTGAAGAAAAGGTGCAGGTCAGTGGTTTCGGGCGTATCGCTTATAATTTTAAACAGAAATATCTGACGGAATTCACGTTGAGAAGAGATGGTTCATCTGTATTTGGAGAAGATGTGCGTTGGGCGACCTTCCCATCTGTTGCCGTGGGATGGGCTTTTTCTGAAGAACAATTTATGGATAAGTTATGGTGGTTGAGCTATGGTAAGATTCGGGCGTCGTGGGGAACTTCCGGACAGGAGTTTAACCAACCTTATTTGGCACATGGCACTTACGTGCTTGGAGATTTATTCCTAGGTGGGGTGGGCATGGATCCTGCAACCATTTTTAATAAGTCATTGACTTGGGAAGAGTCTGACCAATACGATTTGGGATTAGACGTGGATTTGTTTGATTATCGTTTGAAATTCAAACTGGACTATTATTATAAATATTCTAAATCAGTTTTATGGAATGCTCCCCTACCGGGATCAGTTTATTACTTTAATTCTGCATGGCAGAATGCTCTCGAAGTATCAAATGAAGGGCTGGAATTGGAGATGGTGGCCGATATTTTACGTGAAACGAAAGTCAGTTGGCGTGCCCGGTTTAATATTAGCCGTAACTGGAATCGTTTTGAAAAATCTTATTCTGGGTTGGATGTACCGGGAAACACTAATCCTTACGTGATTGGTCGGTCGTTGTTTGGTTTCTATGTATATAAGAATTTGGGAATGATCCAAAATGCAGAGGATGTTCCTTCTTATTTTGATCAAAATATGTATCAAAATGCTTTGTATGCTAATTCTTACGGTACAACGTACCGGGAAGGAATGTATCAGTTGGCTGATTTGAATGGAGACGGGCGTATTGACGGGGATAATGACCGGTATTATGCCGCTAGCACACTCCCGTTGGCAAGTGGTGGTTTTGCAAACGAGCTTATATGGAAAGGATTCGATTTGAACGTGTTGTTTACTTTTAGTTTCGGTCGTAAAATGATCAATCGTTTAAAGAAAGGCGGACTTGTTTTCGATACGAAGTTCGGGCCTGTTTTTCAAGATTATCGTAATTTGACGTTCTGGCAGCAACCCGGGGATGAGACGGATTATCCAAGGATTGAGGCTGCTTACGCGGGATATACCGGACAGTTTGATGCCTTCACGGATAAAGATATCGAGACGGTGGGATTTGTGCGTTTGAAACAATTGACGTTAGGGTATAATGTCCCGAAAGAGATTATGAAAAAAATCGGGTTAGAATCGGGACGTGTGTTCTTTACCGGAGAAAATCTTTTCTTGATAACCAATTATTCTGGTGTTGACCCGGAGACCGTGGACCCTATAAGTGGTTTTGATAATTTTGATAATTACCCGTTAGCTCGAAAATTGACGTTGGGGTTAACAATAAAATTTTAAGTATGAATCGGTTATTGATTGTATTATTGATTTTATTCCTAGGCTCTTCGTGCGAGAGCTGGATTGACGTGAAGCCGGAGAATCAAGTGACTTATACGAATTTTTTCGAAGATGAAAAAGATGTAGAAGGTGCGGCTTTTCAGATGTTTGCGGCTGAATGTGCTTATATAGGGTGTGAGGGAGATTATTTGAAGTGGCAGGGTATGTTGGCAGATGAATGGAGTGATACCTATAATGCTCCTAGATTAGGGAGGTTTGCAGATTTAGCCGGAGGTTGGGGGAGTGCGCCTTGGAAGCATTCGTATGATATTGTTTTTTTGGCTAACACGATACTGGAAAATGCTCATCGGGCTAATATGTCAAAAGACCGGTTGGATTTTTGGATCGGTCAGGCTTCTTTTGCAAAAGGACTTGCTTATTTTGAGTTAGTTCGTCTTTATGGAGATGCTGTGATTACTAGAAATAGCACGAGTTTGGAAAAATACGGGAGAAAGCCCATGTTGGAAGTTATGGATACTGCCATTGTAAACGTGGAAAGAGCCTATCGTTTGTTGCCTGTATTTGAAGAGTTGAAAGATCTTTCGGGGGCAGCCATTACTAGTAAGCAATACGCGAGTAAAGGTGCGGCGGTGGCATTGTTGGCACATCTTTATGCTTGGCGGGGAAGCGTGATTGAACTGTATGAATTAACTGGGGATGCTGCTGAGGATTATCAGAAATCGATAGATTATAGTTCGTTGATCATTGATAAAAAAGTAGGCTTTTATGAGTTACAACTTAATCCGGAGGCTTTGTGTCAGGCAATGTCAAAAATGGGTGGAGAGAATAAGGAAAGTATATTCGAATTGGAGTTGAATCCGAAGGAGACTTACGCGCAAGCCGTACGGGTTTTAGGGGTGTTTCTCACTGGGTATCCGGTTGATGTGAATGCTACTCTAGCTTCTCAAAAAAGTAAATCATTCCGTTTGAAATGGACGACTGTGGAACAGATGTACGAAGTAAAAGATAAGCGTGTTGATGCCTATTTTTATCTGGATGATGAAATATTGAATAATCTTCAAACCTATCCTTATGCTTATTTGAGAAAATGGAGGGAGGGGATTTATTTTAATAGTAGTTCTGGTTCGTCAACCACGACAATGACGGCCTTGAGAGCAAATCAGGTACAATGGAGGGTGGCAGATATTTATTTATTGCGTGCAGAATGTCGGGCAAAATTGGGAATCGCTGAAGCGAAAGATGATTTGAACGAGATTCGTACGAGAGCTAATGCAACTCTTTATCCCGCGGCTGGAGAGAGTGATTTGAAATTGGCGATATTCAAGGAGCGGGAACGCGAGTTGTTGTATGAACATCACCGTTATGCCGATATTGTTCGGAATGGTAAAGCGTATATTCAGAATTATTTGGGACATTCATTAACGACAGATAAGGGATTAGAAGAGAATGCGTTGAAATACGTGACGGATCAAGAATTGAAAGATGGGATTCTTTTCCAGCCGGTTCCGGAGTCTGCATTCCTGATGAATGGTTTGATGCGGCAAACTCTTTTCTGGTTGAGATACGTGAAATATTAATGAATAATTAGGAAGAAATATCATGGTAAAATATATAGTAATTATTATGGTCATACTCTCTCTCGGAGCTTGTGAAACGAATTACGGTACGATTAATACCGGATTGGCGGATGGGAATTTTGACGGGAGCATGTACGAGTATTTTCAAGCCCATCATTACGATTGGGATAGTTTGGTATTGATGATTGACCGGGCAGGTTTAAAGGATGTATTTACCGGAGAACGTGCCGGATACGAGAAAATAACATTTTTCGGACCGACAAATAACACGATTCGGTTATGGATGTATAAGAGTGAACAGCACTGGGATCCGGATTTAAAGCAAATGGTGGTGACGAAAAAGGCGTATCATCAAGTGGATGAAATCCCCGTGGAAGATTGTCGTAGACTTGTTATGGAACACGTTGTGAAAGGTGTTTATATGCGGGATGATATTCCGGAAGGAACGCTTTCCGAGGCTGGAGCTAGGGAGGGAGGAACCACGTTGACGGGAGTGGAAGGAAATTCGTTTTGGATATATTCATATCGCGGGCAATATCAGGGAATTCAAGGACAGGGAGCTGTTTCGTTGAAATTGGTATCGGAAATAGGTCAGGAAATTAAGGTTGCCTCTTCTAATTTAGAATCGGATAATGGAGTCGTACATTCTTTGCATTATGATTATCCTTTGGGAACGTTGTGATTTGTAAATATAAAATAAGGAAAGTATGAAATATATATATACGTTATTTCTTGTGATCATGGCATTTTGGGGCTGTCAAGATGTGAAGATCGGATGTTTGGATGTGAACAATGCAGAATATATGCCTGATACGATGCTCGTTCGAAAAGAATTGGGGGTGATTCAGGATGATTGGAATATTGTTCGGCAAGATCGGATGAGGTTGAAAGTAAAAGCTCCTTGGGTGACAAACCAGATACAAGGTGTGATCGGTACGGCTCCTATACAGTACTCTTTGTATGATGTGACAGCGACAGACGGTGGGGATGCTGAGGTCTTCAAAAAGGAATTGAAAGTGCGGGGTGGTGGTATTTTAGAAATGCCCTTTCTCCCGGAATCTCCTAATGGACGATACACGGTGTCTTTGAAAGTGGAGGCAGAGGAGTATAGTGCTATTATCGAGAATGTGTTTACGTTCGTGATAAGACAAAGGTAAAATGATTTCGCACCCGGGTTGTAAAAGCCCGGGGCGATTTTAAAAGGTAAATCGGATATGAAAAGTAGAATTATGTGGAGCGTGGTATGTATCATGTTGTTGTGTACATCCATGAGTGGCTTTAGTCAGGGGATTGAATTCTTCAAGGGAACTTTTAATGAGGCACTGACGAAAGCATCGAACGAAGGTAAACTGGTATTTGTTGATTTTTATGCCACGTGGTGTGGGCCTTGTAAACAGATGGCGGAAAAAGTTTTTCCGGATGAAGAGTTGGGAAAATACATGAATGAGAAATTCATTTGTTTGCAAATAGACGTGGAAAAAGAGGGATGGCAGAAAGAGGCGGCTGAAAAATATAACGTAACAGTTTTGCCGACATTGGTATTCTTTAAAGTGGATGGTACGGTTGTGTCACGTTTGGCTGGTGCTAGGGAAAAATCTGAATTGCTGAATGCGGCCAAAGTGGCTCGTGGTGAAGAGTTGAGTTTTGAAAAATTGTACGATCGAGCTAAATCGAAAAAGGATTTGACGGATATGCAAAATGTTTTAAAACAGGCTCCCGAATACGTAGGAGGTTTGCAGGGTATGGAAGCTCAAAAATGGATCGTGCGGATTGATAAGTTGTACAACGAGTACGTGAAGGCAAAGATGGGACCGGATTTTATCAATAAAGAAGATTTGGGTATTGTAAGTCGTTTTAATAAGAAAAATGTGAAAGATGATGCCGTGATGGAATTTATTACCAAGAATCTAAATACTTATTTGGAGAAATTAGGAGAGGCTCCCGGTATATTACTCGTGGAGTATAATAATAATATTATCGGGGATTTGGCGAAAGCAGGTAAAAACGAGTACAAGAAATATTTGGATAGGATTAAAGGAGATTTGAAGGCGGCTTATGATATTATGCCGACAGGTAGTAAGTTGACTCCTTACGAAAAATTCAAATATTATTATGATGGTATGTATCTGTTATCTTACAAAAAGGATGTGCCTTCTTACGTGAAGTTGATGGGTAAATATATCGAGACGATGGGCGATCAGATGGGTGCGAATGATTACGGCGAAATTGCCCAGAATATGTACCAGATGACGAAGGGAAAATTGACAAACGATCAGCTGGGACAATTGAAGGATTGGTTGGTTAAGGCTTTGCAGTATGATAATATTGTTTTGTTGGATAAGATTAATTTCGTGACAATGCTTGGTGATACTCACAAGGCCTTAAAACAATTTGATGAAGCAAAAGAGGCTTATAACCAGGCATATATGGAGTCAATGAAATTTGAAAGTAAGAGACAGATGATGATGGTACAGATGGTGATCAAGCGGAAATTGCAAGCGTTGGAATTGGCAAAATAAAGTGTATGAGGGGATTATTATTTACAATTACAATATTTCTTTTTACAGCCTTTACTCCCTTGGTGGCACAGGAAGGAATGGAGGGGTTACGTTACGGGAAGTTGGAGAACGGGTTGACTTATTACGTGAAACATTCTAAGGCAGAACCGGGACGGGTGAGCTTTTACCTGTTGCAAAACGTGGGATCCATCTTGGAAGAGGATCACGAGAACGGGTTGGCGCATTTTCTGGAACACATGGCCTTTAACGGGACGACTCATTTTCCGGGTGGGGTGATGCCTTATTTGAGGGGAAAAGGTATTTTCACGTTTAATGCCCGGACGGGAATCAATCAAACCGTGTATAACATCGAGGATGTGCCCACGGCTGACGGGGGATTGGTCGATACGTGTATGTTTATCGTGAAGGACTGGTGTAACGAGATTTTACTGAAAGAGAAGGATATTGATGACGAGCGGGGCGTGATTATCGAGGAGTGGAGAAGTCATTATAACGTGGGACGACGTTTGCAAGAGGGGAGCGCTCCCGTGGTGTATAACCACACGAAGTATGCCCGGCGGAACGTGATCGGTACGGTGGAATTGTTGAAAAGTTTCCCGTACGACGTGTTGCGTGAATTTTACCACAAATGGTACCGTCCCGATTTACAATGCGTGATTATCGTGGGGGATGTTGATGAGGCGGAGTACGAGAACAAGGTGAAAGAGATGTTCGGGCAGATCCCGGCACGGGTGAATCCGCTGGAACGCTACGAGGTGGAGATCCCCGACCGGGCGGACTTGGATTACATGTTGATTCTGGATCCGGAGAACCGGTCGAAGATGATCTCTTTCCACCAGCGGGCACACCGTGCAGAAGGATTGGATGAACTGGGACGAAAATCCTACTCGTTTAAGGCTCGTATTTTCAACGCGATCTGGGGACAACGGCTGGCACGTATCGTGAATGATAATCGGGAGAAGTTTTTGAGTGCGTCGGCCGAGTTCGGTTCTTTCGTGCGGAATTACAATGGATTCTCTCTAGACATCGTGCCTTATAAAGACAAGGATGTCGAGGCGTTTGAACAGGTGTGGACGGTATGGGAAGAGATTCGACGGTTCGGTTTCACGGATGTGGAAGTGGAACGGGTGCAGGAGGCGCTTTTCCAAGAATTGCAAAAGATGGAGAGAGCCGCGGAGAAAGAGAGTAATCCATACTACGTGAGCGTGTTCCAGTCGCATTTTTTGAGTGGTTTACCTTTCCGGGAGCAGAGCGAGGAGCTGGATGTGTTGAAAGAGGCTTTGCTAGAGATCACGCCGGAAGATATGAACGCTTGGATTCATTCGTGGGCCACGGATTCGAACCAGATTATCGTGGTGTCCGGTAATGATAAGGATTACAAGTATTTGACCAAGGATCAGGCGCTTGACGTCATGGCGAAGGTGGCCAAGAAGGACATTCAGCCGGAAACGATCGAGCGGAAGATCCCGGAAGGATTTGACTTGAAACTCCAAGGGGGAACGATCAAGAAGGTGAAAAAGTTGGATCGGTTCAAGGCGGAAGAGTGGACACTGTCCAATGGGGCTAGGGTGTTCTACAAGTACGTGGAAGAGGGGAACGGTTTCTTCTCCATGGCTTGTAGCAGTCATGGCGGGCGTTCCGTGGTGGACGCCGAGGACTTGCCGACGCTGGCAGCGATGCAGGCTTTGGCGATGAAGTCCGGGCTATACAAGTATGATCTGAACACGTTGAAGGATCTCGTGCAGGGCAAGCAGATTCGTTTGAACATGATGGTGAGTGATTACACGGAGGGTTTTGCCGGTAGCACGAAAGCGGATAATGCCGAGTTGTTGTTCCAGTTGTACTACCTGATGTTCGAGGAACCCCGTTTCGAGAGACCGCAGTTTGATAAGTACGTGGAACGTGCTAAATACATGTACGAGAATCGTCGCCAGAACCCACAGGAGGTGGTGCAGGATTCTATCCGGAAGTTGACGACACGTATCGACGATCGTAACCGGGATTGGGGAGCGGCTTATTTCGACAAGATGAATTTCGAGCGGATGAAGTCGCTTTACCGGGAACGTTTCTCGAACGCGAAGGAGTTCACGTTCTGCATCGTGGGTGATATTGACCGGGACGAGGCCGCCCGCCTTACGTGTGAATATATCGGCTCGCTGCCTTCTCGCAAGGGGAAGAAGGAGGAATATATCATTCGTAATTACGACGTGGATACCGACACGATCGCCCGGGAATTCAAGGTGGTGATGCCGGGAGACAAGGGAATGGTGAATTTGATGCTGGAGAATGACGGTAAGTTTTCCGACAAGGAACCAATGGCCTTGACAATTTGGGGCCAGATGTTACGGAACCGTTTGTTTGCTATTGTTCGAGAACAGGAGAGCGCGACGTATGGCGTTAACGTGGATGCCAACTGCATGACTTTCCCGTATCGTAAAGCCACTTTAATGGTGGGCTTCGAGACGCAACGGGACAAGGTGGAACGGATGAAGGAGATCATTTATAACGAGATAGAAAGAAGTAAAGACGAGCTTTTCCCGGAGAGCGAGTTGTCGCCAATTCTGATCTCTATCCGGCGGATGCGGGATCAGCAGAACGAGAATATCGGTGTTGACTACTGGATGAACGTGTTGAGCACTTACGCCGAGAACAAAGAGGACGCCACGGATCATAAGGCTTTCGACAAGATACTGGAAAGTATGACAGTCGAGGATGTTCGTAATGCAGCCCGGAAGTTTTTGAAAAACGTGAAAGTAAGAGATTGGGTAATAAAGTCGGAAGAGGTGAACCCGCTATCCGATTGGGAAAAATAGTGGAGAGAGTGTGTGGCTTAAAATGCGGACTTTAACCCTTGTGAAAGTCTGTACATGAAGTGCAAGAGACCGGAGGGGTTCCTTCCGGAAGATTACACCGGAACTCAGACCATGTATTTGGTTGACGGTTCCGGTGTTTTGTTTCTTTGGAAGGAGATGTTGAGAGAAACTACCCCGTTTTATTCGTTTACATGATAAATGTTACCAATGGCATATAATGGGATTATCTTGATGTTTCCGTAGGCACAAAAATTTTCTGATCGTCCTTGTGATTTACGATATAAATATTCATTTTCCATTTTGTCAAGGCATTAAATTGATGTTATTTCCAAAAAATCAAGCCTGAACGTTGTTTTTTTAGATTTTCCTGATACTTCTTTGATCTTCTCTGATTTTGATTGACACTTTTAGAGGGGATAAATTAATATGGTTTATATTATCACTAACTGATTTTACAGTTGGCGTTTTTTATCTCTAAAAGTTTATTTTTTTAAGTATAGACCCGAACTTTTGTATATAGCCCCCGTATATACCCTCAGAATTGAAACAGAAAAGGAGATGATGAGGAATTATACTTTTGTCGTGGCATTGTTGGCGTTGTTTTTCACAGGATGTGAGGAGGCAACGATAAAAGTGGGGAAGGATTTTTTGTCCCACAAGACCAATGAGTTTGATATTACGATCGCCTATCCGGTGTTTACCTCTCAAAAAGCCGAGGTAGAACAAGGATGTAAGGCGGTGAACGGGGAGATTTCCCGGTTGATTGACAGCTTGCAAAATGATTTAAAGGCACAATTGAACGAGTACCTGCAAAAGGCACGGGAGATGAAGGAAGAGCCGATGATCCCGTTTGAACTGGATGTCAAGGATAGCGTGTTCATGGCGGATCGTCATTATATCAGTGTTCGCCTTGCGGTTTACACGTTGACAGGAGGGGCTAACGGGCTGACGGAGTATTACGCGGTCAATTACAGCTTGAAGGACAAGAAGTTTTTGAGTCCGAAGGGCATCTTGAATTATGACAAGAGCGCGGAGATTGACAAGCAGATTCAACGGAATTTCAAGAATTCGGAGAATTGTTTCACGGAAGTTCCCACGCTGGCAAATGTAACCACGATAAACTTTTCGGGAGGTGATATTTGCTTTACTTATAACCCGCTGGTTTTAGGGGCCCATTATTGTGGAGCAGCGGAAATATCCATACCCCGTATGTTATTGAAAGGTGATTTATTGTTGAAATAGATAGGGAGAATTGTAGGGAAGACGAGGGCGATCCGAAAGGATCGCTCTTTTTTTGCATTGATATTTTTGAAAAAAATCATATCTTGCAGGCAAAATATAAAGTGTGGATATATTGTTGCATCAATTTAACAGAGGGGACGAACGAGCCTTTAAAAAGTTGTTTGATAGCTTTTTCGGGGCGTCATGTGCTTTCGTTAAACATTACATCCCGGGGCATGAGGCCGTGGAAGATGTGGTGCAGGAGACCTTTATAAATCTCTGGGAAAAACGGGGAATTTGCACGGATATGGTATATTTTAAAGCGTATCTTTATAAGTCTTTACGTAATAATGCTCTTTTTTATTTACGCCAGCATCGGGTGAATGAAGAGGTCGATCCTAGCTTGGAGGATAATACGGAGTCTGTTCTGAACGTGATGATTGAAGAAGAGGTCCACCGGGAGATTATAGCTGCCATAAGTAAGTTGCCAAAGGAAAGAAGGCGTGTGGTGGAATTGAGTATGGCAGGTTTTTCCCAAGAAGAGATTGCTGAGAAAATGGCAATTTCCGTGAACACGGTGAAGACTCAAAAAAGGAAAGCGTATGCTTTTCTCCGGGAGGAGTTGAAACATTTGTTTATTATTTTCTTGGTGTTGATGAATATGTGATTCCTTGTTGATTATCATGATTTTATTCTGTCAGAATAATAAAAATTGAAAATTTTTTAGTTTCTCGGTCACCCCTGAATTCTCTTTTTGCATATTAGGTATGTAAAAGTTGATAAAATAGTATGGAAAAATATAGAGAATCGATCGAGTTGGCGGAGCGAATTACCCGGTATTTGGAAGGGAAACTTTCTGATATGGAGGAATTGGAGTTGGAAAAGGAGCTTCAGGGAATCCCCGAGGGAGAGAAATTGTTGGAACGTATTCGAGATCCTAAAGCGATTGTGGTTAAAAAAGAAATTTATGAATCTTTTGATGCGGTAAGGAGTTGGAATAAAATTCAGAAAGCAACAAGTACAAAGAGTTCCAAGCAAATCTACCGTGTGTTCTGGTACGCGGCAATATTGATTCTGCCTTTGGCTGTTGCGGCTCCTTTTTTGTATATGGGGCATTTTAAGGCGGAAGAACGTCCGAATTATATTGTAAATGCTTATTTTGAAAGTCATAAAACAATGTTGGAGTTGCCCGGGGGGCAGTTGATCGCTTTGGATACCGTGAAAAATGTTGCGGAGAAACTGAATCAATGTGGTGTACTTTTGGAGAATGGAATCGGTTTGGATTACACGGGTGTTGATTCGGTGGCGGATTCGAAAGTTGAGTATCACCGGATTATCGTTCCCCGGGGGGGAGAGTATAATCTGAAATTGGCGGATGGAACGAGTGTCTGGGTTTTCGCGGAGTCTGAAATTCGTTTTCCGACTCGTTTTAAGGGAAATAAACGAGAGGTGTATTTAGAGGGAGAGGCTTATTTTGACGTGTTTCATGATCCGGCTCATCCTTTTTACGTGAAAACGAAATCTCTTGACGTGAAGGTGTTGGGAACGAGTTTTAACGTGAAAGCGTATCGAAATTCAGGGCTGGTGGAAACTTCGTTGGTTGAGGGTGTGGTGAGTGTAAAAGATAACGTGCTGCGTCCCGATATGCAGGCTATTTATTATGAGCAATCGGGAGATTTTTCTTATCGTAAGATTAAAGGAGAGAATTATCGTTTGAGGAAAGAACAGATGTTCGTGTTCGAGGAAGAGCGTCTGGATGATATTTTACAGGAGATGGCCCGTTGGTATGATTTTGAGGTGTTCTACCAGAACTCGGAGATGGCTGAAAAGCGCTTTGGGTTTAAACTGGAAAAGTATGAACATGTTGATTCTCTGTTGAAAATATTGGAGTTGACAGGCGAGGTGAAATTTGAGATGATTGGAAAATCGTTGACAGTGAAAAGTGGTAGTTGATCATGTATTGCTATAAATAAAAATGGGAGCCAGAGATTTTGTAGTGATTATTTCTGACAACCCATTTCATTAAATTCAATATCAATTTAATTTCTCAAAGTTATGAAAAAAAACTTTTGGACGTGGCTCCTGCACGATAAAAAAAAGGAGAAAAGTTCTATATGCATGAAGGTTTGCTTGTGTATAGCGGTTTTTCTAGCTTGTGGAGCATTTCGAAGTGTGCATGCACAAACGGAAAAATTGACGCTGAAAAGGGAAAATGCCTCGATGCTGGACATCATTTTTGCTGTAGAGAAACAAAGCAAAATGACATTCGTGTATAGTATGGACGCCGTGAACAAAATTGGTAAGATCACGATTGACGTGAAAGACGTGTTGATTGATAGCGTGATGAATATTTGTTTGCGGAAGACGGATTACACGTACACTCTCGAAAAGAATGTGGTGGTTATTAAGAAAAAAGCCGCGGAGGAAGTAAAAGGTTCTACGGCTGTGACTCCGAAAAAGAGAGTGATCACGGGAACGATCACGGACAAGCAAAAGGGAAAGCTTCCCGGAGTGTCGGTTTACGTGAAGGGAACTACTGTCGGTGTCGTGACCGACGTGAATGGCGTGTATAAATTGGAGCTTCCTGCAACAGCCAAAGCGTTGTTATTCTCTTTCGTGGGGATGAAAACGAAAGAGGTTGAATTAAAGGATCAGACAACGATCAATGTCGTGCTAGAAGAGGAAATTTCCGATTTGGATGAGGTGACCGTGGTGGCTTACGGGGAACGGAAAAAGAGAGAGCTGATTGGGGCGGTATCATCCGTGAAAGCTAAGGAGCTGGAAGAGGTCCCTTCTGCTAGTCTTGAGAATTTGTTACAAGGACACATGGCTGGAGTCGAGGTATCCAATATTTCCGGTTCTCCCGGTGGTGGCGGAACCCGTATTAATATTCGCGGTTATAATTCATTGTTGTCAGAGTCGCAGACGGATGGAACTCCTTTGTACGTGATTGACGGTGTACCCGTTCATTCATTTACTTCTCCGGTGACAGGAACGAACACGTTGGCCGAGATCGATCCCTCTACCATTGAATCTGTTGAGGTGCTGAAAGATGCCGCGTCGGCAGCGTTGTATGGCTCAAGGGCAAGTAATGGAGTAATCCTAATCACCACGAAACAAGGGAAAACCGGTCGGGGTAAATTCTCTGCGAATGTTTCTTACTCGTATTCTATTCTGCCGGAGACCCCGACACAGACGGGAGGACAGCTGGAACGGATCGCAAATCTTAATAAATTTAGGAATTTGCGTGCAGCTTACGGAAGTTGGCAAACGGGAATATATAAGATGCCGGAGTCTTATCGGGAGGCCTATCATCAAAATGGAGCGTATGATTTTTTCTGGAATAACGGGTATCCTTTGAGTGAATACCATATTGCGACAGCGAAGCCTTTGCAGGATAGTTTGAATCCATTTTACAACAACTCGACGAATTGGTGGAAATATTGTTTCGATGCGGGGAAGATCTTGAATGCGAATCTTCAGGCTTCCGGGGGAACGGAAACGATAAAGTATATGGTCGGGGCAGGATGGTATGACGAAACGGGAATCATGTTGGGAAGTAATTTTAAGAGAGCCAATATCTTGACGAACTTGAATGTTGTTCCTCGTGCAAATTTGAATATTGATGCCCGTTTGTATTTGGCTTACACGGATCGTAGCCGGGGTGCCGCGAATACTTCTTTTACAAATGCAAGTAAAATAGAAGGATTGACTGTCGATCCGAAATCAAATTTATCTATTTTGCCGGGTTCCGGGGAAATTGAGAAGGAGACCTTGAAACGGTTGAATGAATCTTCCGAGAAAAATATTACTTACCGGATTCGGGCGAGTCTGGCCGTTGCGTACGAGTTCGTGAAAGGATTGAAATTGTCTTCTAGTTTATCCATGGATTTCTCCGAGGGGAAACGGAACTCATTTACACCCAGTTATCTGGATGCAGCGAATAATTTGAGTGTATCAACGGGAAGTATTAGTAGTGGAACGCTATTTTCCAATGAGAACCTACTTGTTTATAATAAGTCGATTCAGAATAATCATAACATGGAAATTCTGTTGGGTTTGTCTTATCTGCGAGAGGCAAAAGACCAGTTTAGTGGAAGTGGAAAGGGATCTCCGAGTGATAAGATTCATTATGTGTTGGATGGATTCCCGACGACGTATGAGGAATATGGAAGTGTTAAATCCTTACAGGCCTATCGTTCCAATTTTGAAGAGAAGATCATGTTAAGCTATTTTGGGCGTGCTGCTTATAACTATAAAAAGAAGTACTTGTTTGAGTTCACGTTGAGAAGAGACGGTTCGTCCGTGTTCGGGGAAGATGTGCGTTGGGCCACGTTCCCATCGGTCGCTGTCGGTTGGGCTTTCTCTGAGGAACCTTTTTTCAAGAAATGGTGGTTAAGCTATGCAAAAATACGGGCATCGTGGGGAACTTCCGGACAACAATTCCGAGATGCCTATCTGGCACATGGAACCTTGGAATTTGCAAATACCTTCTTGGGAAATGCAGGGGTACTACCTTCTCAGATTGTTAATAAAAATTTGACTTGGGAGGAATCAGACCAGTATGATATTGGTTTGGATGTTGATCTTTTTGATTATCGTTTGAAATTCAAGTTGGATTACTATTATAAATATTCGAAGTCTCTGTTATTCAATATTTCCTTGCCGGGTAATTATTATTATCATAAAACCGCATGGCAGAACGCTATGGAGATTTCTAATGAAGGAATCGAATTGGAGTTAAACTATGATATTTTGCGTGATACGGAAGTGAAGTGGCGGGGGAAATTTAATATTTCAAGGAACTGGAACCGTTTTGAGAAGTCGTACACGGATATGGATATGGTGAACGGAAACGGACAGTTGGTTCTTGGGCGTCCTATCTACGGGCTTTATATTTATAAAGATTTGGGAATAATTGAGTCAGAAAAGGATATCCCGGCTTATTATGACCAGCAAGGAAATAAGAATACGTTACATTCTATGTATAAGAGTTATCCTTATTCCGTGGGAACCCGGATGATTCAGGATATGAATCAAGATGGAAAAATCAATGATGAGGATCGATATTATGCAGGATCTACCTTGCCGGTTGCTTACGGGGGATGGGCAAACGAGATTATGTGGAACGGTTTCGATTTGAATGTATTGTTTACCTATTCTCTCGGTCGGAAAATTATTAATTTGTACAAGATTTCTTCCTTGCAAAATAATTCAAGAACAAGTACGATTTTTGTAGATTATGCAAACACGACATTTTGGGAAAAGCCGGGAGATAAGGCGGATTATCCAATTATAACTTCAAGTGACCGAAGCTACATTGGACAGTTTGGTGGAGATGTTTCTTCCAATATAGAGAAGGTGCATTATTTACGTTTGAAGCAATTGTCTCTTGGGTATAATTTCCCGAAAGAGTGGATGAAGAAAATTAATCTTGAAGGGTGTCGTTTGTTTTTTACGGCAGAGAATTTGTTCTTGTTGACGAATTATTCCGGTGTGGACCCGGAAGTTGTGGACCCCTATACCGGGTATGATAATTTCCTAAATTATCCTCTTGCCCGGAAATTAACGTTAGGATTAACTGTAAGATTTTAGCCATGAGGAAAATAATATATATACTACTTTTCCCATTGTTATGGGGATGCGATAACATTTTAGACGTGGAGCCGGAGAATGCCATTACTTTCACGAATTTCTTTAAAACAGAGGAGGATTTCAATGCAATGGTTTTTCAGATGGAGGGCTTTTTCCGGTATAAGCAATTTGAAAATGAAGTGATGGCTTACCGGGGTTTTTTGGCCGATCAGGTGAATAGTTCTTACTATGAGGATCAACGGATGTTGAATCAAACATCGTTATTGAATTCATTTTCTAATAGCTGGAAAAATCATTACGATTTGATTTACGTGGCAAACGTGATTCTGGATAATTTATATCGGGCAGAGGATGTTCCGCAAGATAAATTGGATTTCTATGCGGGGCAGGCTTATTTCGTGAAAGGATTCGTTTATTTTGATCTGGCGAGAAAGTGGGGGGATGCCGTTATCACAAAAAATAGTACTGATATGGGGGTGTATGATAAGAGTTCAATGCTGGATGTGTTGGATGAAGCTATAAAAAACACCTCGGAAGGATATAAATTGTTGCCGAAGTACGAGGATATGCCTCTTTTAGGAGTGAATACGTGGGTGTCGAAACAGTATGGTTGTAAGGGTAGTTGTGCGGCTCTCTTGGCTCATTTGTACGCTTGGAAGGGGAGTATGATCGAGTTGTGCGGTCTGGAAGGAGATGCGAAAAAATGTTACGAAGAGTCGATAGAATGGTCTACACTTTTGATAGAAAAGAAAGTGGGATTTTATGAACTGGAACGTACTAGCGAGGATGTGTGTACCAAAGCTATGAAGGGAATGGGAGCTAGTCAGGAGAATATTCTAGAGTTTGAGTTAGATCGTTTCGGGGATTACCCGATGGCGTACTTCCCGGGAAAGTCATATATGACTTGGCCAGTGAGGGGTACGGAAACTCCGGGATCTGTGGTGACGAAAACTTTTGTAATCAAGGCCGAGACGGTTAAAAATCTTTACGAGAACAGGGATGACCGAAGAGATGAATATTTCTATAAGCTGGATTCAATGTCGCATGATACGATGTATAAAGTGAATCAAGGATATGCTTATGTATATAAATGGCGAGAGGTGGTCTACGAAAATGTGTCGTGGAGTCCTACTCCTGAGATTGCATACGTTGATGCGAATTATAGCTATTGGCGATTAGCAGATATTTATTTGTTGAGAGCTGAATGTTATGCGAAATTGAATGATGATTTGGCAAAAGCGGATTTGAATAAGATTCGTGATCGGGCTAACGCAACACCTTATCCTGCCCCGGGAGAGAGTGATATTCAACTGGCAATCTTTAAAGAACGAGAGCGAGAACTGCTGTTTGAAGGGCATCGATATTTCGATATTATACGGAACGGGTTGGAATATATCCATACTTATATGGATGGTAATTACAAGACATTGGATCAGCAGGATGTGAAAGAGGGAGCATTGTTTTTACCGCTCTATACCGATGCCTTTACTTTAAATGATTTAATACGTCAGAATATTTATTGGTCAAGATTCGAGTAAATTAAAAATGAAGACAATGAGAAATATAGGAATAATTTTGGTTTTGCTCTCGCTTTTTTCTTGCGAGACGAAATACAATTACATCGATTCGGGTTTAGCTAACGGTCGTTTTGACGGAACAATGTATGACTATCTGCATTCCAATTCTTACGATTGGGATAGCACGTTACTCTTGGTGGAACGTGCCGGTCTGGAAGATTTGTTTCAAGGGAAACAGGCCGGGTACGAGAAAATAACCTTTTTCGGACCGACAAATTTGTCGATTCTTCGATGGATGATCGAGCAGGGATATAGTGCTATTCGGGAAATTCCGGAGGCAACGTGTCGGGAGTTGATATTACGGCATATCGTTGCCGGAATTCATTGGCGAGATGATATCCCCCGGGGGAAACAGGTATTGGGAGAGACACAAGGGAAAGGTGGGGAGGTTTTCACCAGTGCGTTCGGGACAAAATTCTGGGTATATTCGTTTCAAGATACTTATCATGATATTCCGGACGTGGGACCCGTGTATTTGTATGTCACTTCGTTTGACACGAGAACGCAGATTGACGTCGCTTCAACTGATATAGAAACGGATAACGGGGTCGTTCATTCTTTGAATTATTCTTATACTTTGGGACAATTATAAAAACGAAATGCTATGATGAAAAAAGTATATTTATTTCTTGTACTGATTATTTCCTGTTGGGGATGTCAGGATATGAAGGTCGGGTATTTGAAGACGGAGAATGCCGGTTATTTACCGAATGAATTGGAAGTGAGGAAAACACTGGATCCGGTGGAAGATGCCGTCAGGATGGCGAACGAGGCTCCTTGGGTGACCCAGAAAATACAGGGAGTACTGGGTACTTCTCCCCTGTTGTTTGAATTTGTAAGTGTGAAGGCTTCGGAGGGAGGAGATGCGGAAATATTCAAAAAAGAAATTACAGTTCGCGGGGGAGGAGTTATGGAGTTACCGTTATACACGGAATTACCGGAGGGACGTTATGTCGTTACCTTGAAAGTTTCGAATGATGGTTATTCTGAGTTATTATCAGATGTCTATACGTTTGTTGTAAAATAAGTTAATTCAGCTAGAGTTCGATGTCTTGAATCGGACTCTAGCTAAAACAATAGTAAAAATGAAAACAATTCTGGTTATTGTATTGATATTTATAGGAGGAATTCAGTCTTTCGGTCAAGGAATTGAATTCTTTAAAGGAGATTATAATGCGGCTTTAGAAAAAGCCAAGCAAGAGGGAAAGATGCTGTTTGTAGATTTCTACGCGGATTGGTGCGGGCCTTGTAAACGGCTGGCTAAAGATGTTTTCACACTTGAGGCTGTTGGAAATTATTTTAATGAAAAGTTTGTTTCCATACAGATTGATGCGGAGAATCCCGCTAATCGTCAGGTTGTGAAACAGAATAAAGTAAGATCGTATCCTACACTGGCTTTTTTTGATGCGGATGGAAAATTATTGTCTCGCTTGGAAGGAGCTCTTGATGGTGCCGCTCTTATAAAATCGGCCAAGGTTGTCACGGGGGAAGAGATGAGCTTTGAGGAGATTTACACGAAGTTCAAATCTTCTAAAAATGATTTGGTACTAATGCAACAGTTGTTGCTAGGTGCCCCCGCTTACGTGAGTACATTGGAAAATATGGAACAGGTAAAATGGATTGCCCGAATCGAAAAGATTTTTAAGGACTATATTGATTTGAAAATGGGACCGGAACTGATAAATGCAGATGATTATCGTATTATCAATACTTTTCATCATGCAGATAAGCCGGGGGACAAGTTGATGGAGTTTATGAATAAAAACATGGAGGCTTATTTGAAACTTGGGGAAGGGCCTGCTTATTTTGTGATGGAGTACAATAATAAAATCATGGAGAATATGGCTCGTGCCGGCAAGGAGGAATATAAAAAATACTTGGAACGCATTGATGGGGATATGAAATTGACATATAGCGTGGTTCCACAGAAAACGATGTCTGCCCGGCAGCGTTTCACCTATTTGTATGATGCCGAGTACTTACTTTTTTATAAGAAAGATGGGGAGGGATACGTGACGTCAATGGATGCTTATTTTAAAGAATTGGGAGAGGATGCCCGTGCCGTTGATTATGGAATGGCAGCCCAGCAAGTTTATACCGCAACAGGAGGAAAGGTGCCTGAAAGTGTTATTTTGAAAACGAAAGAATGGACGGTGAAAGCATTGCAATATACAGATATTTCGTTGATGGATAAAATTAACTTTTTGGCTATGTTAGGGGATACCAATAAGGTTTTGAAAGAATATGTGGAGGCGAAGAAGTGTTATAATCAGGCTTTTATGGAATCCATGCAAATGGAACAGGAAATGACAAAAGCGATGATTCAAATGAGGATCAAGCAGAAATTAGCCGCTTTAGATTTGATAAAATAAAAGTGATGTAATCTGATAACAGTATGTTTTAATTTCATAATTTTGTAATATACACACAAAAACAAAACACACAATGAAGAGTACACTAATTATGGCTGTTATTATGGCATTTGCTTTTATGGGATGCCAGCCGAAGATTCAGGATTTAAGCGTGAAAAGTGAAAAGGTTACGGCGAATTCAGAGAATTGGGACATCACGGTAAATCGTTCCATGTTCTCGTCTGCTGATGCGAATGTGAACAAGAGCTGCGAGGTTTTGAACAAGAAAATTGAGAAGTTCGTAAATGACTTGCAGGATAGTTTGAAGAGTGATGCGAACGAGTTTTTCCAGTCATGGCAAGGGACCGGGGAAGAACGTCCTGCATGGATATACGAATTGCAAGTGGGAGATAGCGTATTTATGGCAAATGACCAGTACGTGAGTGTACGTTTGATGGTTTACACTTTCACTGGAGGTGCGCATGGAATAACGAATTTCTACACGTTCAACTATGATGTACAAAATCAGAAGTTCTTGACCAATCAGGAGATTTTGAATTATACTAACGAGACACAGATAAATGCTCAGTTGAAGGCGAATTTCAAGAATCCGGAAGGTTGTTTTACAACAGAACCAACGTTGAAAGATGTGACGGTTGTTAACTTTAATAAAACCTCAGTTTGTTTCACCTATGGTCAATATATTCTGGGTGCTTACGCTTGTGGGGTGGCTGAAGTGAACGTTCCCCGGACGGCGTTGAAAAACGATTTATTGATTAAATAAAGTGATATTGCTTTATAGAAATTGGCCGGAAGACTTTCCGGCCATTATTCATTTTAGTAAGGCGGCACTTTCAACCAGTCGGATAAACTCTTTCCTATACCCTTCCGGATCGTAATTCGTGGCTTGTTTGGCGAGGTCGATAACGTCGTCGAATGTAAAATTATTCTTGTAGTCCGAATTTTGTAATAACATTCCGAATCCGGCAACGGCGGCAGAGAATCGGAAATTCTCGGAACTCTTTTTTATCGGGGTATTATTGTCAATAACAGTTACTTCCATTTTAGAACTTTTATGCGAATCCGGTTGTTTGTAGCGAAGTTTCACGGTCAGTAGTTCCGGGCTGTCTGTTAACATTTTCTTTTCATTCTTCTCGGTTTTCTGGTATTTTAGGGGGTCGATGTTTGGAGCAAAATTACTTTTAACACCAACCGGAATGATCTCGTACAAGGCGGTAACACTATGTCCGGCTCCCATTTCTCCGGCATCTTTCGTGTCATCATTGAAATCTTTTGCTTCTAGCAGGCGGCTTTCATAGCCGATCAAGCGATAGGCTTGAACCTTGGCGGGATTGAATTCCACTTGAATCTTCACGTCTTTAGCAACCGTGAAAAGGGTTCCACCGAATTCATTCACTAATACTTTCTTCGCCTCTGTCAAGTTGTCAATGTAAGCGTGATTCCCGTTTCCTTTCTCGGCGAGAACCTGCATTCGGTTATCTTTATAATTTCCCATCCCGAAACCTAAAACTGTCAGGTATATACCGGAGGTTCGTTTTGTTTCAATCATCTTTTCCAGTTCTCTAGGTGAAGAAATCCCGATATTGAAATCCCCGTCGGTTGCTAGAATGATACGATTATTACCTCCTTTTGTGAAATTACTCTCGGCAACCCGGTAGGCTCGTTGTATTCCATCTCCACCGGCAGTGCCACCACTAGCATATAATCCGTCGATTGCATCTAGAATTTTAGCTTTGTCACTTCCCGGGGTAGAGGCAAGTACCTCTTTCGTGTGGTTCGCATAAGTGACAATCGCTACCCGGTCTTGAGGACGAAGTTGTTTCACGAGTAATTTCAAGGAGGATTTCAACAACGGGAGTTTATTTGCGTCACTCATGGAACCGGACACGTCAATCAAGAATACAAGATTGGAAGTGGGAAGATTATCCGTGGAAACTTCTTTTGCTTTGATTCCGATGTGTACCAGCTTGTGTTGCGTGTTCCACGGGGCGTTGGAAACCTCGGTGGTAATACTTACCGGGTCTTTCCCCTGTGGAGCGGGATAGTTATAGGTGAAATAATTCAAGAACTCTTCCGTGCGTATGGCATCAACCGGAGGAAAAGTCCCTTGATTAATAAAGCGTCGTACATTAGAATAAGCTGCATTGTCCACATCGATCGAGAACGTGGAAAGAGGTTCGTTTAATGCCGGCAGGAAACGATTTGCGGCAAATTTATTATACTCTTCCGTGTTTTGTGTGTAAGCTAATGGCATGGCTCCTCCACGAATACGCATTCCGGAATGGAGTTTAAATTTGGCACTTTCATGATGAGTGACTCCGTATCCGGTAACAATGGTTGCTTCTTCCATGACCATTTCGTCCTCTTTTAGATAGACATTTAATTTTCTCTCTTTTACCGGGATATTTTGAATTTCTAACCCGATAAAACTGAAATGTAGGGTATCTCCGATATTTGCCTGTATCGTGTAATTTCCCTGTGAATTGGAGACTACACCTATATTCGTGTTCTTAATGCGAATGGTGACCCCGGGTAATGCCGAACTGTCTGCGGCAAGCATTACCTTACCGTTTACTTGGATTTTTTGGGCTGAGACAGCATTGGATAATCCAATAAATATAACTAATCCCCATGCAATTTTTTTTAGAAAGCTATTTGTTTTCATAAGTCGTTATTTTTGAATTAATTTTATCCTAAGATGACAGACTAAAAGAAATTCCATAAATCTTTCGAGAGATTTTTTTAAATTCTTATATTTGTAAAAATCAATGTATAAATAGTGACGCGAGGTCAGGAGAACATAACGGATGAAGAACTGCTGAAAAGATATTGTGACAGTGGTGACTTGGTGTATTTCGTGGAAGCTTATAAAAGATACATGCCTTTGATGTACGGGGTAGCCTTAAAGTATCTGAAGCGACCGGAAGATGCACAAGATGCCGTTATGCAATTATTCGAAGAATTGATTGTAAAGGTAAAAGCGGTAGAGATACAATCATTTAAAGCTTGGCTATATACCTGTATTCGCAATAATTGCTTGATGGAAATTCGGAAAAAGAGTAAAAATTTATCTATTTCTTTAGACGATTCTTTTATGGAATTTTGCGATGATTTTCATCTTACATTTGTAAATGAGAAGGAAAATCGGGAGAAATCGTTACGGGAATGTGTTGAGGGATTACCTGAAAGGCAACGTGTCAGCGTGAAATATTTCTTCTTAGATGAACTTTCGTACAAGGAAGTGGAAGAACGCACGGGTTTTTCTTCGAAAATGGTAAAGAGTTTTATACAGAATGGTAAACGGAATTTGAAATTGTGTTTGCAACGTAAAGGAATAACATCAAATGAAACGGATTGACGACATAAAGGAATACCTGTATGGCAACCGGAAGGGGAAGGCTGCTAACCGTATGGAGCGGGAGGCGTTGTCCGATCCGTTCTTGTACGAGGCGTTAGAAGGGTTGACTTCAACTCCCGGAGACCCGATTGATGGTTTGATTCGTTTGGAACGCCAGTTAAACGAACGAGCCCGTTCTTCTCGTAAACAGAAGCGGGTATGGATGTATGTTGCGGCCTCGTTAGCAGTTTTATTGGCTTGTGGGACATGGTGGTTTACCCGGCAGGAGAAAACTTTTGATGTACCCATGATGACGATTGCCCAATTATCAGATTCGGTGAAGACTAAAGAGAAAGAGAGACTGACACTTGAAAGTGAAAAAGCAATAGATTTGTCCGATGAAACGGATTCTTTAACGGTACGTTCAAACGATAAAAGACAGTTGCCACACTCGGCTGACAAAGTGGTAAGGAGAAAGGATACTGTACGGGAGATGGTGATGGAAGAGCTTGCTGATCAGGAAATTTCTTTGGCAAGTGTTCAAATGGAAGATACTTCCCGACTGACAACCCAGAAAATGAAAGTAATCAACAATCACGTGTCGGGTACGATAACGGATGGAAAGGGCAATCCTTTACCGGGAGTGACTGTAATTCTTTCCGGTTCCACGATAGGGGGTGTTTCAGATGGTAACGGGCACTTTAGTTTGGAACTTCCTGCATCAGAGGGGGTACTTGCTTTTTCTTTTGTCGGGATGAAATCTCGGAATGTTTTGGTTAAGGCGGGGGATAAATTGCAAGTGAAGATGGAAGAAGATACGGAAGGTATGGATGAGGTTGTTGTTACCGGTTATGGTGTTGCCAAAAAACGGGAGGTCGAAATGTCTAATGTGAAAATACGGGGGACTTCTACTGTTTCCGGTCAACCCAATGTCCTGCTTGATACACTGGTATCTAAAGATGATATTTCCCATTTCAATCAATATATGAAAAAAGCTTTGCGTTATCCGAAGGCAGACTTGGATTCAAATAAAATGGGGACGGTTACACTCTCGTTTGAATTGAATCGGAAAAAAGTCCCTAGCCGGATCCGAATAGAAGATGGGTTTTCGAAGGAGAGCAATAAAGAAGTTATCCGATTGCTGGCCGAGGGACCTAAATGGGAAAACACGCCATCCGGTAGGCGAATACAAGTCCATATCCATTTTACGATCGGAAAGAATGGCGAATCTCATAAAGCCATCTTGATCGTGTTGCCTTCCGGGGTTAAACGAAAACCCTAAAAGAGAAGGTGAATATCTTCTTCTATCTTGCGAATGGCAGGATAAGCCCCGAAATGTAAATTCTTTTTTAGTTGATCGTCAATACTATTTCGATAACCGAAAAGGTTGATATGGGGCGGTTGTTGTGAACCGGAATACGAATCTTTCGCGATCCGTAGTACTTTTTTACAAACTTCCCGGTTCAACATATAAACCATATCGTAAATATTATGCCCCCGGATAAAAAGATACGTGGTGTCTGGGGTTAGTCCCATTTTTTGGTACTTTTCTTCTAGTATAGAAAGGTTCGCTTTAGGATAATTCTTCCGGAGTTGGGCAAGTTTTTGTTCGATCCGTCCTTTCAACTTGTTTAACTCGTGGCGTCCGTTTTGGCGGATGTCCGGTCGACGTTGCCATTGAAATGAAATCAGTTCGTTGAAATCAGCGATCGAGAACCGTTTGGGATCTGCCACCAAGAAATAAAGATGCCACAGGAATAATTTGTACACGATATTCGAATACTCTTTCAGAAATTGATGGAAGTCGAACACGTTGTTAGGCAGGGCTGTGATCCGGTAGCATAGTTCGTTCAAACCTTTGTCATAGCAATGATGGTTTTCGAAAGAGTAGGTATAGGTCTGGAAAATGTAATGCTTGACATCGATCCCTTGTTCTTGCAGCAAATAGCGATAGTCACTGTCAATACAGATAAAAAACTTCGGATTTAGATATTTGACATATTTCAGACATTGCGTCACGCCTCTGGTTTCATGGCCCCGTTCGTTTCGGGAACCCGCGATAAAATGAAACCGATCATTCGGGCGAAAATGTTTGAAAATATTACTCCAGAAAACAATATCGTCTTTATCTTCCACGTGAATAGCTGCCCGACAACGTAAGAGCTGGGCGTCCATCATAAAACGTTTGGCTGCATGGTAATAATATTTTTCTTTGGATACGGGAGGACGATACATAAAAGATAAGAATTAAAAGCTAAAAACTAAAAGGCAAATAGATGCCTAAAATTAATAAGGTTATTGAATTAACAAGTTTTCGATAAATACCAACTTGTCGCCCCAGCCGTCGCCGAATAAACTCGGGGAGTGGGTAGAGGTGATGATCTGGCAATGTGGATTCAGTTTTTGAATTTCTTCAAAAAGACGGTACTGCCACTCGATATGTAACGAAATTTCCGGTTCATCCATGAGCAGGATATAGGGTTGCTCGTCCATCAAGAACACGCGGAGCAGGATAATCAATAACTGTTTCTCCCCCGATGATAACTTGTAGAGATGTATAATTTCATTCCCATCCCGAAAAACCACTTGATTGGTCATCGGGTCAATTTCGATGGTTTTTCCTGTTCCGGCAAACAGATGGTTCACCGTGTCATAGAATTTACGAATCCTGCGGTTAATCTTTTCCGCCTGATCCGGGAAGTTCGTGGCCCGAAGACGATAATCAGAAAACGAGTTGTTATTTTCGCCCACGCTGTACACGATTTCCTTCAATTCGCTAAGCAGGGGACTATCTTCTTTACCCATTTTCCGACGGTCGCGAATAGGTACATCAAATGTACTGATCTTTAAGTAGTTTACTCCGGCTAATTTTTGTTTTACAGATGCTAGGGTACTATCTTTCCGGAAGCTGATCAACGTGTCGTCAATCGTGACCTCTGCTTCGATATTATATAATTTCAAGCGTTTAATATCTGCCGAAAGTAAGGCATCAATAATGTTGAAGAACGTGGTTTTCCCGCTACCGTTAATACCGGTCAGAATATTCACGTCGGGATTGAGATTCTCCCACCGGAAATTATATTTTCCCCATATATTGCGGATCTCTATTTTCTGAATCTTGTTCGCTTTCATAATGCTACACTTTGATGGTAAAGTTTATCCGTTATTTGACAAAGATAATGTTTGCAGGCTGAAATCTCTTCAAATTCTTATTTTTTTATATAGAGGATTTGCTAAAGCTAAATATGGGAAGTTCTTTAGAAGTGTGTATGTATAATGATTTCAGAGACCGGAAGCTGTCTCTGAAATCATTTGTAATTCTATCTTAATTTATTTATGGGTCGGGAATCTATACCAATTAGGATTTTCTACACCCTTACTTTTTGCCCATTTGCTGAACTCCGGGTAGAACTTGTCAATTTTTACACTTTCGTCCGGTATTTGGTAATCCGTGATAGGAAGATCTATTGCGAAGGGATAATTATCTTCGGCGACATAGTAATTGGGGCCGATAGGATTTCCTCCTTTATCCAATGAGCTTTTATCATTATTACGTCCGAAGAATGATAAATTGGCAAACGGGGTCGGGGGATAGTTCGTGAGATGGATTTCCCGACGAGCCTCTTTGCTTGTTGCGTTAAAACCTTTGGTGTTGACACAGATGAATGGGTTGTAGAGTTTTTTCCTTGAGATTTCATGTATCGTTTTGTTCCCCTTCAATTCGAGGACAACAGTTATCGGACCATTTTTAACGGCTTGCTGGATATCATCGAACAACATGAATGTCGGTAGCTCCTGGTTAACTTCCATACCACTATTCTGAATGGCTGTTGATGATGCGTTATCGATCTTGACATTGCTGATATTATTTTTGTCCATATCTAGCTGGTAGCCAAAAGCACTTTTTAAAACCCCTCCGGAATGGATCGGAGTAAATATGTCTTTGATCCCCGTGATTTTATTATCTTTATCGGTAGTGAAAACCGTATGGTACGTAAGGACAACGTCATTCATGTCATAATCTCCTTGGCTGGGCCATAAATCTTCAAATACCAATGTACCTTCTAGCGGGTCGCTTTCAAGGGGAGGGTATTCTTCATCCGGGTCGGTTGTTGGTTTGTTCGGGTCATAAATGGCTTCTTCCGGTGTGGAGTTCAGGTAAAATAGAACATCCCTGTAGTCATTGTCACCACCATCTTCGAAGCCGTTTACCGTGGTTTTGCTTTTTTCGTCATACAGGCTTATGCAAACGCTTTTGCCATCATAATTGAATTCATTATTGGAGTACCTGATTCCGTGCCTAGGACTCATGAGATTGACTTTGTTGCCGCCGGATGATCCGACTTCAAATGCGTCGGGTAACATAAACCATCCGATGGTGGTTCCTGCCGGGAATATATCGCTCTCTTTTCCGTTTTTGTCAAAATATTTAAGTTGTATCTGGTAGCCGGGATATAACGGGGGCATATAATTGTCTGTGATTCCTGCATCCCATCCCCAGGTAGAACAATTTGGGAAAGCGACATATTTAGGTTGGAATTCTAATTCTTCCCCGCTTGGAGGATTTTTTGTATTGTAATAATAGTAGCCGATAACATTCCGGTAAGCGGCAGCTTCTCCTAGAAATGTCAGTTTGATTCTTGCATCTTTCACGATATTTGTGTTGATGACTTTTGTTGATACGGCCAGGTGTGAATTATCCTGAGCTACTAAAATGTTGTTTAGGCGATTTACTAGCCCTTCAGGGATGACAGCAGGCATCGGGTACAGTTCTCCATTGTGTATTTCACCTAGAATATAATCTGGTAATCCATTAGTATTATATCCCCCGAGAAATTGGATATTGTACGGGTTGTTTGCCGAGTTCACTCTGGACAAACTTTTGTTTGCGGCTATGGATTGAGAGGTGGATTGTGATGTGGACGAACGAAGGTGATCTTTATAATCCTCTAAATTGAATTTAATATCCGAGTTGTCAACTTCTATTTCCACGCTGGTCGGTAAAATATAATTTTCCGAGTAAAGATAGATTTTAGTGCAGGCTGTCGGGAGATTTACAATACCGGAATATTTGCAAGCATTGTCCGTGTAAGCTTTTAAAATGGACTTTACATTTTCTTTTTTCTTAGCTTTTCCATTTTCTATGACAATGGGATCTTCGGTAAACACCTCGAATACGGCTTTGTTACCTTTCATGCCGTAATCAATGTCCAGTTTTTTATCAACCGTGGTAGCAAAATCAAAAACATCTTCTGCCGGTTCATTTTTGTTTGGAGCGTAAACATCCTTTTTGCAGGCTGAAAACAATACAATGCACATTATCCATCCTAGTAGCAACGTGCATACATACTTGTAATTATTCATGGTTCTTCATATTTTTCACAAAAATACGGAAATTTTATTTGTAAATATTTCAATATAGTGTGCTATTAGTTTCCTTATGGAATGAATGATGGAAGAATTGTCGGGCAATATAATATTTGTGCTCCATCCCATGAATTTCTTTTGGAATTTGTATTTTTGTGGCGTTTTCTGAAAGGTTATAAATAGATAAATAAATACAGTATGCAAGGACTTTATGCGATATTATTATTGATCGTTTCAAACGTGTTCATGACTTTTGCCTGGTATGGCCATTTGAAATTACAAGAAATGAAATGGATTGACAACTGGCCTCTCTTCGGGGTAATCCTGTTTTCGTGGAGTATCGCTTTATTCGAATATTGTGCCCAGGTTCCGGCTAATCGCTTGGGATTCATTGGAAACGGGGGACCTTTTTCCCTGATGCAGTTAAAGGTGGTTCAGGAAGTGATTACGTTAACCATCTTCATTATTTTCTCCATGCTTTTCTTCAAAGGCGTAACTTTTCAATGGAATCACTTGGCTGCTTGTGTTTGTTTGGTGCTGGCTGTTTACTTTGTATTTATGAAATAATTGTGGTGGAGTCTGTTTTTGTAGGCTTGGTACCTAGCGGGGTAAATAATTATTGACAATTTGTGTAACCTGAAATCATCACTTAACGTTATTTATTAAAAAAGTTGGTGTTATGTTTTCAGTGGAACTTCGTTATCGGGCGAGAAAAATTTATAGGTCTGTAAAACAGATTGTCGAGCTGGTAAGTAATGTGTTGTTATTTCTGGCCTCTTTTCTTGCGATTATTTTAGTCATTTATCGCTTCGGCTTTGATATGCCGGCTGATTATTCTCATGAGATATATTATACCTATCGGGCTATCATACGCCTTTTTGTGGTTCTTGGTTTGTTGCGGTTTTTGTTTAATTTCAGGCTGCTACGAGCGGAAAAAGGATTCTGGATAGAAGTGTTGGTATTACTTTTTCTGTTTGCCTTGACCTTGTTTTCCAAACATTTTGACCGACCGGATTTCGAGGCAACCAATCCCTTCCTTTTCAAAGTCGAACGGATTCTGACGTATGGCGTGGTATTACTATTGAGTATCATACAACTTTCGAAACAGCTATTTGTTGTCCTACGAAGTCGGGTAAAAGCGGAAGTTCTTTTTGCCGCGAGTTTTTTGTTCATCATCTTGTTCGGGGCAGTCTTACTGAGATTACCTAATGCCACGTACGAGGGGATTAGCTTCACGGATGCCTTGTTTACCTCGACAAGTGCCGTGTGCGTGACCGGGTTGACTGTCGTTGATACCGGAACCACCTTCACGTTGACCGGGCAGGTCGTGCTACTCATGTTGATTCAGGTCGGGGGAATCGGAGTGATGACTTTTACCAGCTTTTTTGCCATGTCATTTTTGAGCGGGACTTCTTTTCATGATCAGTTCATGATGAAAAATCTGTTGAATGAGGCCTCTTTGAGCGATATTTTCCGGACGGTCGTGTACATCATCCTAACTACGTTTATCATTGAGGGGATAGGTGTTTACCTTGTCTATGTGCAAGTACAAGATGTGGTGGGAATTGACAATAAACTCTTTTTTGCCCTGTTTCATGGCGTTTCGGCTTTCTGTAATGCGGGATTCTCCACGTTGCCGGGTAATCTCTATGATCCTTTGATCAGGCATTTGTATGGCTTGCAGGTTATTCTGGCTTTTTTGATTATATTTGGTGGTATCGGATTCCCGATCTTGTTCAATTACGGGCGGCTCCTGCATTACGGTATTCGGAATAAGATCAAATGCTTGTTGGGAATGAATTACAAGGTGGTTTACGAACCCCGTATCGTGAGTACGACAACGCGTATCGTGCTACCGACCACTTTAATCTTACTTGTTGTGGGTACGGCCTTGTTCTGGATATTTGAAAATCATAACGTGTTGGATGGAATGTCATTTACGGGAAAATTTGCCACTTCTTTTATGGCAGCCGTCACCCCTCGTACAGCAGGTTTTAACAACGTGAATATGCCCATGCTGCACGTTCCGACAATCCTTCTCACGATTGCCTTAATGTGGATTGGTGCGGCTCCGATGTCCACGGGAGGTGGTATCAAGGTGACTACCTTCGTGATTGCCTTAAAAAATATATGGGCGAATCTCCTGGGGAACGATCGGGTTGTCATCGCGCATCGTCAATTAACTCGGGAAAACGTGAACCGGGCACATTCGATCATCATGCTTTCTATCCTGTGGATCATTCCGGCTGTTTTTGTTATCGTGGTTTTAGAACCGAAGGCAACCTTGACTCCGGCTGTTTTTGAGATCGTTTCAGCCTTGGGAACGGTGGGTTTGACTTTGGATTTGACACCCCATTTATGCGTGGCAAGTAAAATGGTCGTTGCTCTCACAATGTTTGTCGGTCGTGTAGGTTTAATCACCCTTTTGGCTTGTTTCATTCGTCATCAGGAAGTAAAACTTTACACGTATCCCGATGAAACCGTAATCGTTTAATCAATTGAAAATTATTATGAAGTGTATCGTATTTGGATTAGGTAATTTCGGACTTGCACTATCGCAGCGTCTGACCAAACGGGGAAACGAAGTGTTGGGAGTGGATTCCGACATCAGTAAGATTAATTTATACAAGGATTCCATCACGAATACCGTGGCATTGGATGTGAAAAATGAACAGGCGTTACAAACGTTACCTTTGACAGAAGTAGACGTGGTGTTCGTCGTATTCGGGAAAGATTTTGGGACATCCCTGTTTGTCATTGCGTTATTGAAACAATTTGGAGTGAAACGTATCGTGGCTCGGGCCATTTCACCGGTGCATAAGGTGATTCTAAAGTCTATGGGAATAACGGAGACCATTAATCCGGAATGGGAATATGCCGATTTTTTTGCGACAAAAGTAGAATTGGGGACAACCATAGATTCTTACGTTGTTGATGACGATCATTTGATCATCGAGTGGGAAATACCGTCTCGTTTCATCGGGCGGAAATTAGGTGATGCGAAATTCGAGGAAGAATTCGGCTTAAAATTGATTGCTTTAAAACGCTATGATGCTAAAATCGATAAATCATTGGTGATGAATAATCCGTCTGATGAAACCGTTTTTGTCGAAAAGGATGTGTTTGTCCTTTTCGGTCACCCGAAGAACTTCCGGAAACTTGGAATCCAGGTTTCTTGATTTTGAAAGTCATCGCCAAGAAATAATTCGTGGAATAGAATCTATTTCTGCGTTGTCTCTTGGCGGGATGAATTCGTACGTCAAGATTCCACGATCCATTTCTCGATATTCCTTGTTTTCGAACTGAAGTTTACCCCAATTCTAAATATCTTGCGCTTGTCTGATTGGAATGGTAGAGCGTAATGCTTGTCATGGATTTGTTGCAAAGCTTCCTCGGCACTACCATTCAGTTTAAACTCCATGATGTAGATATACTCTTTGGTTTTCAACACGAGATCCACGCGTCCCTCGGAAGTGTGGTACTCGACTTCCGTGTAGAAACCGACCAATTTGAAGATGATGAAAAGCACGTTTTGATAATGCCTTTCCTGCTCGCTGATCAGTTCGTAAGGAGTATCGGCCAGGAAGCTTTTCAATCGATTAAAAAAGGCCTCCAGTTGTCCTGCACGTATTTCACGGACGAATTTTTGTATTTCAAATGGAGCTTCAATTTTGTTGAACCGGGTGTAAAAAGGCATCAGGAAATTGATAAAACCTTCTTCCACTTCTTTATTTGGAAATCCTAGGCGATATAGTCCGAATTCTTTATCATAGCTTTTTATCGTGAGGTACCCGCTCTGGAAGATCACGGGGATGGGTTGTTCGTCACCGTAAATGCTGTTCAAGACATCGGAACTGGTTTCCTCGTTGGCCATGCGTTCCAGATCATAATGATTGCGTTTCAGTAGCTCTACGAGATAGGTTGGTGTACCCGTTTCGAACCAATAATTGCCGAAATCTTTCCGCTTGAATGCGTTGAGTAGACTAAACGGATTGTAGATGCCGATAGAGTTATGCGTGAAGTGATACCCGTCATACCATTTTCCCAGTTCAGCGTTGACTTCATCGTATGTCATATTTTGAACCTTGGCAAATTCATGTAGTTCTTCTTCTAAATTTTCATGTATTTCTTGATTGCTGACACCGCAAAGAGTAACGTATTCATTCCACATGGAAAGATCTTCCAGGTTGTTCAGGTCACTGAACACGCTTACCTTACCGAATTTGGTCACTCCCGTCAGCATGGCAAACTGGATACACCCGTCCATCGTTTTAAGTACCCCGTAAAAAGGTTTCAACGTGTTGCGGTATTCCCGTTGAAGCTCCTCGTTGCCGATGGCTTGTAACAGGGGTTTGTCGTACTCGTCGATGAGGATGGCAACCCGTTGTCCGGATTGTTTGTAGGCTCGTTCCACAACTCCTTTGAAGCGTAGGGCCAGGGTACTTTCTCCGGCACCCGTGCCAAACACCGATTCCCACTTGACGAGAGCCTCGTTCAATATTTTATCCAAGCTATCGGGGGCATCATATTTTCCGATATTCAGATCGATATGCAGCACCGGACGTTGCACCCAATCTTTTTCCAACTTCTCAATAGCTAATCCTTTAAATAACTCCTTTTCTCCTCGAAAATAGGCATCCAATGTTGAGATTAAGAGGCTCTTGCCAAAACGACGCGGGCGACTGAGAAAATAATAACTACCCGTTTTTACCAGTCGGTAAATCAAGGCAGTTTTGTCAATGTAGAAATAACCTTCTTTCCGAATCTTTTCGAAATTCTGGATACCTATGGGGTAAATTTTCTCACTCATGCGCATTCGTTTATAGATAATAATAGAACAAAGATACTCAATTTTATATGATTATCGACAATAAATGACAGGTTTAACGCCTACTGTTTCGAGGCCTTTCATCGTATACGAATGCGCAATTCTTTCGGATCGAACGTGATAGTCTCGTTACGAAACAGGCGTTCGATATGGCCGCTGTTAATCATTTGGCGTGTGGGCAGATAATGTAAATGCGGATGGTCAATCAAGGCGATGGAATCACAGAGCGTGAGAGCGATGTCGAGTTCGTGGGTTGAAAAAAGGATACATTTGTTTTGTTCGTGAGCCAACTTTTGCAATGAAATCCCCAGTTCGTAACGGTTCGGTAGGTCCAGGAAAGAGGTAGGTTCATCAAGCAGGATGATGGGAGTATCTTGTGCGAGGGCTCGGGCGATCATGATTCGCTGGCATTCCCCGTCTGACATCTGGTCCATCGTTCGTTCAGCGTAGGCGGACATATCGAGTAATGCTAGGGATTTAGCAACGATTTCTCGATCTCGCGGTTGCAAACGTCCTACCCAGTTCGTGTAGGGTGCCCGCCCGAGGGCAACCACATCCCGGCATTTCAGGTTAGGAATCCGTACTTTTTCGGTCGTGACGAAACTGACGGTACGAGCCAGTTCCTCTGGTTGCAACTCGGCGAGGTCTTTCCCTGCCAGTAATATTCGCCCGGACTTGATTGTTCCTAGCCCGGCCGTGGCCCGTAGTAAAGTACTTTTTCCGCTACCGTTACGTCCCAGCAGGGCGATTAGCCCGCCCCCGTTCAAATTAGCAGACACGTGGTCCAGCAGAATTTGTTGCCCGTATCCTAAGGTTAATGCTTCTAATTGTATCATGCTGGTCGAAGGTTTTTATATACTACCCATATGATCACCGGAATTCCTAGTAAGGCGGTGATACAGTTGATAGGTAGTACGAGTGTTTTAGCAATAATATCACATAGCAGCATGGCCATGATACCTAGTAATATACTTCCCGGTAAAAGCGTCCGGTGGTCGGCATCATTGAACAACATTCGAGCCACGTGAGGAATGGCAAGCCCGAGAAAACCTACCGGACCGCAAAAGGCGGTTACAGTTCCGGTGAGTAATGTCGTCGATATGAAAATGAGTGTCCGGGCTCGTCGAATATTTAATCCCATGGTTTGAGCATAATTTTCTCCCAACAACAAAAGATTCAATGCTTTGATACAATAGATTGCGAGTATGATTCCCACGCAAATCACAGGAATCATGATAAGAAGTTTCGTGGTTGTAACGTGTCCTAGGGAGCCCATCGACCATAGGAAAAACATTTTCAGTTGTTCCGCTGAACTTAAGTATTGTAAAATCTGTATGATGGCTCCTGCGATGTAGCCGATCATTACTCCCATGATCAACACACCGAGAATATTTTTCACGTAACGACTGATGATTGCTATCAGTAGCAACACCATAACAGCGCCACCCCATCCTGCCCCGACAATTCCCACGGACTGCCAAAATCCGGAATGTGCCAACCCGAGTAGGGGTGCGCCTAGAATAAAAAAGGCAACGCCCAATCCCGAGCCGGAACTCACTCCCAGTAAATAGGGATCTGCCAAAGGATTTCGGAAAACGGTCTGCATCTGTAAGCCGCTTATCGAGAGAGCCACGCCGATCAAGATTGCCACGATCACCCTTACCAGTCGGATGGACAGCACGATATTACGGGTTGTTTCGTCGGTTTCGTTGCCCGTGAACACATTCCATACTTGTCCTGCGGAAAGTGTTGTGTCTCCCGATAGTAAGTCAAATACGAACAAGATGACGACTAGGGAGATCAGAAGCGTGAATATGATCGTGTTACGGCTCATGTATAGAATTACAGGTTAGGTTACAAGTTCTTTTATCTCTTAAACTTTAAATTCTAAGCTATTCCAAGTGTCTATAATAATATAGTTCTTCCGAAATTAATTTCGGATGTAAAATCTTTATTAAATCCCGGAGTACGATGTCCGGATGAACCGATCCCGACTCCCAGTAATCATTTCCTCCTCCGGGGTTTAGGCGTAAATTGTTATTATAGACTTTCTTTTGCCGAATTGCTTTTGCATCCTTGAATTTCGGATTCATGTTTTTCAGTTCATCCATCGTGGTAGCCATGCCGACATTCAACCAAATATCTGCTTCCCGGATCAGCCCGTAGGCCGTCTCCAGGCCAATCGGCTCGGCCCCGTGAGAGGTGTTTTTCTTGTAAATATATTCTCCCCCTGCGTCCGAAATTAATTGTGCCGCGTAACTTTTCACGGAAGGCATTGACCAGCTGTCGTTCCAAGGCGTATTCAACATGACGGTCGGGCGTTCGATTGCGTTTGCCGTTAATTGTTTCAACTTGTTATAGCGTTCGGGGATTGCCTGGAATACTTTGATCCCGTCCGTCCGGTTGTCAGTCAGTTCGGAAATGGCAACCAGCCATTCGGCTTTCCCTAATGGCGATTCTTCCAGGTATTCGGCCACGTACATGTAAGGAATGTTCAATTCTTTCAGTTTATCGGTAACCGTGGTTTGTGCGTCTCCAATCCCGTAAAGAAGTACAAGGTCCGGGTTTAATCCCACGAGTAACTCGTAGTTAATTTCTGCCCCCATATCTTTAATCGTCTTTTTATGCTCGTTGATATACGGGTTTGTGATAAAATGAATGCCGGAAACTCCCACCACTTGTTCCACTTGGTTTATGGCATCCAACATGGCGATATAAGATGATGACATGCACACGATCCGTTTCGCTCCCGCAGGGATGACAACTCCGTCAAAATCTTTCGGGGCTTGCTCCCCGTTTCGGGATACGAAGTAGGACATCTCCACGTCTTTTGCCCCCTGCCAAGGATTTCGTACGTGAATGATCGTACTTTCCGTATTATCCGCACCCATGATGTCGAATCCTTTGGCATACTGCGGCGTGTAGACATTCTTGGTAAAAGTGATCGTAGATTTCGATTGACAACCGAGTAGGGCTAAAAGACAAGTAATTGTAAATAATATTTGTTTCATATCTTGATTGATAAAATTGTATTCTGATAAATCATCCGACCCCCGCGGATGTATATCTTGGTATAATCATAGCAGGTCTTCTGACTTATCCCGTTTATTGCGCCTTCCCGGTTAAAACCAGTGGCAAGAGTACAATAAACAATATCCTCCAAAGAGGGGGAAACACAGCAACGGGTATTGTTCCGGATTCACACCGGATTCCCTTTTCATCCTCAATATAAGTATTATATTGTATTAGAACTATGATGGCACGAAAGTAATATATATTTTCAAAACTGCAAAAGACACTTGAAAATAGTCTTTACCGTGTGATTTATATCATATTTGAGAAATGATGAAAATAATGTACCTAAGATTTCAGATCATATTTATTTTTTATATTTTTGCGATGATTTTGGTGTCACATGATTGTTTTAATCATGTGGTGAAAAGGGAATCCGGTGTGAATCCGGAACAGGCCCGCTGCTGTAAGCTTCATCAATGTCTTTGGCAAGACTCGTATCCACTGTTTCGAATGAAAATGGGAAGGATGTTCAAAGGCGAAGTAAGTCAGAAAACCTGCCAGAATTATAATAGTATTCAAAGTTTCGGGGAGTAGACGATGAATTAATTGGTTTAAGATCGGAGTGCACACGTTCAAAAGCTTTTTATTCACTGTTTTCATCCTTATTTTAAATTTTTATTATTAAAAATGATGAAAAAGTTTTTATTTTTATGGCTATTTCTTGCCGTATTGTTTGCGGCATGTACAGATGATGATGATAATGTTGGAGAGATTCCGACACCGGAAGTCAATAAAGTACAGATGATTGTCGTTAACGAGGGGTTATTTGGAACGGGTACGGCGGATATTTCTGTTGTGTATGAGGATGGGACTACTATTTGGAATGCTTTTGAAAGAGCGAATGGGGTGCCTATGGGAGATGTCGCCCAATCTATCACTTATTTTAATGGTAAATATTTTGTTGTGTTAAATGGTTCTGCCAAAATTGAAGTAGTAGAGCCGGAGACGTTTAAATCTGTAGGTACGATACTTTACACGCAAAAAGGAAGTCCTCGTTTTATGGTTCCTATTAATGATACGGAGGCTATTGTGACTGATTTGCAAGGACAATTGGTGCGGGTTAATACATCTGATTACAGTGTTGTTGAATACATACCTCTTGCGACTAATTGGGGAATTGAAAAGATTGTGAAAATTGGTAATAAACTCTTTGGTGCCAATCCGGCGGGTAAAGGAATTGCAGTATTTGATGTAAATAATATTTCAGAAGAGGGGAAACGTATTATTCGGGTGTTGGTGAAAGATAATACGAAAACCAGTAAGATGCATTTGGATAAGAATAATAAATTGTGGGTACTTACAACGGGTACAAATACTCAAAAAGAAAATTGTGTATTTTGGAATTGTATAGATCCTAATACAGAAGAGGTGGTGGATGTTGTTGAAATTCCTCTTTTAAAGAAAGGAAATCCAAATTTGGAAATCGATACCCCCATGAGTGGTGGTCTTTATTATAGATCTGATATCAGTGGAGATAAAAGTACTATTTATTTTAGTATGAATGCTTGTACTGACGTGAAAAATGGGACTTATCAACTTGCTGTGTTTGAATTAAACGTTGATACCAAAGATACGAAATTGTATCGAAAAACCACGGGAGTCACTCAAATGTATGGAATGGGGGTTTCCCCGGAGGGAGAAGTGTATGTTTGTGATGCGATTGATTATACGGCACAGCGAGGGTATTTGCGTCATTTTCAGGAAAATGGTTCGGAAACTGCCGTTAAAATCGGAGTTTATCCTCGAATGATTTGGTTTACAGGAAACGAAACGGTTCCTGTTAAATAAAAATAAAACTAAAAAAAAGCATCACTGATTTTAAATGAAATTGAACTATGAAAAAAATATTATATCTAGGGATACTTTGTACCCTTTTATTATCAGCTTGTAATGATGATGACAAGGAGGAAATTACCCCTTCTCGAGATATGCAAATGCTTGTTGTAAATGAAGGTATAAATGGCGAGGGAGGCTTGTCTGTGGTTTATGGAGATGGAACGATAGACGTGAACGCTTATGAAAAAGCCAATGAAAGAATATTGCAAGGCTCTCCTTATGCTATTAATTCAATTAACGACAAATACTTCCTCACGGCAAGTGCTCCTGCTAGAATAGAGGTACTTGATCCGACAACCTTGGCCGTGTTGGGAACGATTGAGTATGAAAAAATAGGAATGCCTCGGGATATTATTCCAATTAGTGAATCGGAAGCAATCGTGGCTGATTCTATTCATCAACTTACTAAAATCAACACGGTTACGAATTCTATCGTTAAACACATGACTCTTGCAGAAGAATGGGGTATGGAAGAGATTGCTGTCGTTAATAATAAGCTTTTCGGTACCCATCTGGATGCTTCGGGGATTGCTGTATTTGATATTGATAATATTACAGGAAACCCTCAGAGTGTAATTCCGGTAAGTATAAGTAAAAATGTCAAGACTTGTAAAATGCATGTGGATAAAAACAATAAATTGTGGATATTCTCCACTGGAAAAAATGCAGAGAACCGAAATTGTGCGTATTGGATTAAAATAGACCCGGTAACACAGAAAGTTGATTCTGTTGAGATACCCTTTTTTAAACGTGGAGAAGAAAAATTGGAAATAGGTGTACCTGTCGGAGCTACGTATAACAAATCTTATCTGTCCACGGATAAGGCTACCATTTATTTTACATTGCAAGCTTGTGCACGTATTTCTTCCGGGCAAGGTCGGTTAGCAATATTTGCTTTAGATGTTAATGATAATACCTATAAATTATATAGGGAAACTCCAGGTGTTGAAGCGAGATTGAATGGAATGGGAATTTCTCCGGAAGGTGACGTCTATCTTTGTGATGCTAATGGAACTCTTTCTGGTTTTGTGCGTCATTTCCCGGCTAACGAAACAATTTCGGCTATCCGAGTGGGTGTAAAACCGCGAATGATTTGGTTTCCTCGGTAAATAACGAAAAGTATCCCGATCAGGTTTGTTGGGAAATACTTTTTAAGAATGTTTTGAAAGAATACTGTCTGATTTTGATAGATCAGACAGTTACTTTCCTTTTAAAGAACTCTATTGTTTAAACAAGTCTTGCTTTTCCTGTTTATGAAGATGATTAATCTTTTCATGATCTATATCTTGTTTTTTCCCGTGGCTGTATTTGCGCAAAAACGAGATAGTATCGCTATGCGCGGTGTAATTGATACGGTTGACGTGATCGAAAATAGATTGTATAATGCACAAGATGCAAATGCTGGTTCTCGCGTAAGTCGCATTTCGGTGGAAGTCATACAGGCTAATAAGTCAAGATCATTGGCTGAATTATTATCCGACAATTCGGCGGTCTATATTAAAAGTTTAGGTCAAGGGGCACTTGCTACTGCTTCTTTTCGAGGAAGCAGTCCATCCCAAACTAGAGTTAACTGGAATGGAATTAATATTACACCTCCTATGGCCGGGACATTTGATTTTTCACAAATTCCGGTATTTTTTATCGATAACGTGGATCTCATACATGGTAGCGGACACGTGAAAAGTGGAACCGGGGCGATTGGAGGAAGTGTTAATTTGTTTAATCAACCTGGATGGAACAAGAAAAACCAATATAAGATTTTCGGGGAATACGGTTCATATAATACTTATACTGCGGGAGGAAATCTTTTGATCGGAAAAACTAAAAGTTCCTATCAAACACGATTTTATCATCAACATTCTGACAATGATTACACTTATCTTAATAAAATACTGGTCCCGACAAAACCTTTCCGGGAACGCAGAAAAGAAGCTCAATACGACCAGTTCGGAGTGATGCAGGAAGCTTATTTCAAATTATCCCCAGATTTGACGTTGTCAACGATAGGGTGGTTTCAATGGGGAAAAAGAAAACTTCCTCAACCTCTTACTGTTAATGTATTAGATCATGAACAGCAAAAAGAAACAAATTTGAGAGGATACGTGGGATTGGATTATATTAAAGGGAAGCATCAATTTTTCGCAAAAGCCGCTTATTTACATTACCGATTGCGTTATGATAAATGGAACGATGGCGAAAATGGTGTATTTCCACCTGAAGGTAATTCGAATAAATCTGAGACATACACGATTAGTGGAGACTACCATTGCAATCCATTGTCCGGGTTGTATTTGAATACTACGTTAACTTACGCGTACGACCGGGTTGATGCGGAAAGTTACATGGAAATCGATTCTTCAAAATATTATATTGATGGGCTTGATTCTGCCCATTATGAAATCCCGACGGTTGCAAGTCCTTCCATCAAAAATCGAGAAGTGTTTTCATGGCAAGCCAATGCTCGTTGGAGCGTATTCCCGTGGCTATTGATCAACGGGCAATTTATGACGGAATGGAATGACGGGAAAAACGTATCTACTTATTCCATGGGATTTCTTTCTCAAATTCTGCAAGACATTTTGACAATCCGTGGAAACGTGTCATATAATTATCGCTTTCCTAGTATGAACGATCTGTATTGGAGGCCGGGAGGGAACCCAGGACTGAAACCGGAAAAGGGCTATTCTTATGACATTACTTTTACCTATGTTCCCCGGTTGGAGCATGGTTTTCATTTAAATACAGTGGTCTCTTCCTACTTGATGACTATTGACGATTGGATTATTTGGCTTCCTGAAGATGGAAAACAATGGTTCTGGACGCCTCAGAACGTACGGAATGTACTTTCATACGGATGTGAGGTTTTTATGCGGGGAGACTACAAAGCAAAAGATTTTAATCTGAGTGTTACAACCAATTACACAGTGTCCGTGTCTAAAACTCGTAAAAAGAATCACAAAGATGACGGTTCTTATATGCGACAAATTCCTTATGTTCCTAAATACAAATGGAATACTCGTCTTTCTGTGAAATACAAAAAACATTTCTTTGCCTATCAAGTTTCTTACTTTGACAAAAGATTTTTAACCACAGATGAATCGTACAGTACGCCGGCATATACTGTTCATAATTTACTTGCCGGTTCTTCTTTCGATATCGGGAATATCCGAATTTCTCCGCAAGTTCGAATAGACAATCTTTTTGATACTTATTATGAATCAACTAAGTATTATCCGATGCCTTTGCGAAATTGCTTGATGTCGGTTGTGTTTGAATTTTAGTTTGCGTGAAGCTTTTAATTGATATTTTCAATTTAAAGTTTTTTGTTCCGGTTTTTGTAAACATACCGAATCAGATACATCTTTACCGTCGGCATTTTTGGCAAAAACGTAAATGATGAGTTTATCGGCAGTTGCATCTCGGGGAAAATCCACGGTCGTGTTCAATATTTCACCCCGTTTCCCCAGTTCTTTGACAAGACAGCGGTGTTTCGGTTCGTAAAGAAGGGCGGCGTAAATTCTATCGTCCATGAAACAGTCGACGGATTCAAACAGGATTCCGGGAGAGGTGAAAGAAACCTTTCTGTTCTCGGCATCAATTTCCGCGTTGACTATCGGAATAACCAGTTGTCCTGCCGCAACCCGTAGTTTCCCGTAATCAATCGTGCCTTGAAATTCCTGGGTGGCTTTTTTCCGGCGGTTCACGGGAATTTCCGGATGTATTTTCTCGACCGAGACGGCATGTGTCACGTTGGCACTTGTAAACCCGTAGAAGCCTTGGGGGTAACCATTACCACCGGGAAATCCTAGTCGGATGACCGAGGTTAGCCATCTTTTTCGGCTCGCTGTGGTTCCGAATGCTACGGATTGCCGTTTCTGTCCTTCTCCTCCAGCCTTACGTTCTAATGATGTTGACCGACAATAGTTTTTACCGTTTTTCCCCACGTATGGGATCACGTTTCCAAACTTTCCTCGTATTTTTCCAATGGGATTTATAAATTCTGCCATGTTTTCTGTATTACGATTTGTGGTGGTGAAGGTACGGTTTTAAAACCGTATTCTCGTGAATTTCAATGATTATTTCAGGAATAATTCATTGTACTTTCCTGAAAATGGTTGACTCGGATTAAACAAAAATTTTAACAAACAC
>ERZ833822.442-NODE-442-length-49544-cov-32.757805_pt1 | contig 49544 bp, 40 predicted proteins | sample MGYA00519913_ERZ833822 | MGnify/ENA primary metagenome ERZ833822 (study PRJEB31850, sample SAMEA3708746) | human gut metagenome | biome: human gut; feature: human-associated habitat; material: faeces | place: China | collected 2014 ... | reverse complement strand
TTGTTAAATATCTCTATTTCATTTTTCGGATTACCCCAACTATTGACATAGAGCCGAAAAGCAAAAATCCGTCCTCAATGAGAACGGATTTTTTGGTGGGAGAAGGTGGATTCGAACCACCGAAGTCAGTGACAACAGATTTACAGTCTGCCCCCTTTGGCCACTCGGGAATTCTCCCATATGTAAAGCCTACTGCCTAAACAGTAGGCTTATTTTGGAGCTGGTGGACGGACTTGAACCCCCGACCTGCTGATTACAAATCAGCTGCTCTACCAACTGAGCTACACCAGCGTTTTCGCTGTTTCACAAGAGATTTTGTTTTGTTTTTGCTTCTCTCGTTGACTGCTCATATATAATACCATACGAAGTTCCAAATGTCAACACTTTTTTTAAATTTTTTCAAAAAAAGTTTAAGCAAACCGAAAATCCGCATAAATGCTGAGCTTTTGCCATTCAGTATGTTTATTATTGTACTACCGATAAAAAATAATTCAATTATTTTTTAGAATTTTATGATTTTAAATGTAAATTTACAATGTTGGGGTAACATTGCAAAAGGTTGTAGATATGGCAATGCCCACAAATACTTTATGCTATTACAAATTTTTAATATCCAAACAGCTTGCCGTTTGGCGGTTGAACACAATACAATAGCAACGAAGTAAAAGACACGCTACTAAACTACTAATTTGCCACTTTTCAAGGGCAAATTAGCCACACACACAAACTTTTGCATCCTTTAGAATATCTTTTCTCTACTGATACTCAAGTGCAACTTTCGTACTTTCTGCCACTCATTAGTCAAGACTTTTGTTTTCTGCTAAAGTCTTGACTAATCTAAAGTTTGGTTATTCTATGATATAATTTCAACGGTTTGCTTTTTATTAAAAATCAGTGCACCTTTTATTATTTTATGGGCTCTGCCCAAACCCGCAACCCTTTAAAAAGGGTTGACCTAAATTTTGAATTTATAAAACTAAACTTTGTGTGTTAAAACAAATTCACCACAACTTTTTTACGGTCGGCTTCAAATCCCTTAGATTTCTTTGTGTTACAAAAAAGCAAAAGACACCACAAGGGAGAGGCTTCGTAAGGAAGTTCTCTCCCTTTGGCTTTTGTAATCAACCGGAATGATTGGATTGTAGGTAAAATCAATCATATTTGGAGGATTACAAAATGGATAAGTACATTTATAACGAGAAAAACGGGCTTTGGTATGAATTGCAGAGTGACTACTATCTTCCTTGCCTGAAACTGCCTAAAGAAGAATCAAGGCATATCGGCGTATGGGGACAGCGACACTTGCGGTATCTGAAACAGCACCGCAGGGTACTCTATTCCGAACTGCTGACAAACGGTAAACTGAACGATTACCTTGCCGATATTTGCAATCAGGCAGAGAAACTGTTCTTTCGGCTGGTAAAACAAATGGCAAAGGTGGAAGGCATTAACGAACAGTTAAAAGCCGCCGACTTCATGGCTTGGGTAAGCAAAATGAACAATATCCGAAACCGAGCCACCGAAATTGTCAATTCTGAAATCATATACATATAATAAGCAAAATGACCGGCAGGGAAACCTGTCGGCCATTTTCTATACAACTCTTTTATGTGTTCTTTGCTATTTGCTTTCTGTTATCGGTGGAATAAAGTTCTCTATCGCACTACGCAATTTAGGATGATGAATGACGAAATGGATTGCAGGCGTTTTCCCTTTGGATACCATCGCCCAGCGGCCTTCGTGAATCAGAATTTGCAGATGGTGAAAAGCGTGAGCTGTACTGCATTTTACTTTGTAATTCAGATTCCGCTCGGCAAACGCCATGGTTTCTCTCAGATGCTCTGCATATTCTTCTTCGCTGTACGGAATGTCCGTTTCATAGAACAGCGATGAAAGCTCCAAAAACGGCGGTCTTTCCTTGAAATCGTTCGACAGGAAGGTTGTTATCTCATCTTCAAGCGTTTCGGATGAAAGGATTGACAACACTCTTTGCCTTTGTGCTACGGCGTGTTTTTTGATGCGCTCTTTTTGCTTGGCTTCCACACTGTTCCGAGTCAGAATCCGATCGAGCAGTTCCTCACTGATTGTGTACAGTGGCAATGTAGAATAGATGCCTCGGCGGCCGCCCGGCTTTCCTGCATTGGAGAGCAGAAAGGTAGTCAATTCATTTTCCTGTTCACTGCGGTAAATGTCCATCAGTGGACAGGCATTTTTCAGCATTTCCTCCGCCCGTTTTCGATAATACTCCACCTCACGCTTTGATTTTGTAAGATAGTATTTTCCATCGGAATGGTATCCGGCAATGGCTTCACCCGAAAGGGCCGCAGTTCCGGACACCTTCAAAAGGTGCAGGAAGAGGTTATTTTGCGCATTCTTGAAGTAATACGGCGAGATTTGCCCTGTCATATACATAGGAATCCAGCTTTCAAGACCCAGCATCATCTCGTCAAAGGAACGGTCAAGATTATGGATTTGATTGAGATGTAATCCTTTTTTCAACATCATCGCCATACCGAACATCCACTTTTTCGGGAAATCCGGATCCTTCGCCATCTCTTTCATGGGCATATCGCTGTACATGATTACAGGAGCCATGGATTTAGATAGTACCGTCGCTTTTAAGAAATCCAGTTCGCTTTCCATCATTTCTTCTATTCCCCAGTAGGCCTTAGAGGTCGGAACCTGAAACGGTACGGACGGAACTTTCAATTCATCAAATTTAATAACCTTGATATACTCATTCAGATTAAATTCATCCAACTTATGTAGGAACTCTGATATGCTGTCACTTCCGGCCTTCTGCGACTGTCGCTCCAAAAGCCAGCCTTTAATTTTGGAATGACGTACTGATATATCCTGAATTTTGTCGGCGTTACAACCGATAAGCTCTGCCACGGCAGCAATTTCTGGCAGAGTCTGATTTTCCCTTGCCACAAAGGAAGCAACCGCAGAGGCAAACTGTTCGGAATTTCCCGGATTTCTTGTGCCGTTTCGGATACGAAAAATGGCGGAAGCATCGTAGTTTATGTACTGACACAGTCTCGTCAGGTTGATATTCAGAGTGGTAAGAAGCGTGTTAAAGTTCTGTCGGAGAATCTCCTTGTCGGTCGATACAAAATCTTCGCAGGTAAGAAAAGATGCTTTGACGGAGTCTACCGTAATGCCCGTGATTCCTTTTTGTACGGCAATTTGTGCAATGGCACTGCATAATCCCTCAAAGGGTTTTGTTCCCAATTCCGGTACACGCTCCCCGTTTCTGTATCTGCTGAAAGAGGCTGCCGAGATTCCGGACAAGCTGCAAAGCTCTCTTGCAGTACAGGAAAGACGCTCCATATATTCATTCAGTTTGTAATTAAAGTCCATAAAAACTACCTCGCTATGCTTCATTTAATAGTATTATAACGGATTTGTTCACGAAAGGGAATAGAATTCCTATATAAATTTCCAAAAGAGTCAATTGACACTTTGGGAACCATACTAAAATTCTCTCTTGACCTATGGTAAAATGATATTGCAAAGCAATGTCCTAAATACGCTTCAGTTGTTATGGATCGTTGCCGTCCATTTTCAATGTGGCAGTAGAAACAGACAATTTTAGCATTGAATTTTTATGCGGCGATGGTCGCAGAAAGGAGAAAATTATATGAAAACAAAACCAAAAAGACTGTTGGCTGTTCTGCTGACTTTGTGCTTGGCACTGTCCATCGTGCCGATTACGGCGTTTGCGGCCGAGATCGATTTCCTTCCGCAGGGAGTAACATACCTTAATGACCTCAAGCACACATATCACAAACAAGTCAATGTAACAGCCAATGTCTCCGTTAAGGATTCCAATGGCGCAGTGGTTGAAACCAAACAGGTTACGAAAAGCTCCGAAGAGTTTCTGGAAGGCGGTGTAGGTGCATTGCAGACCAAACTTGCAGCCCTTCAGGTCGAGATCGAAACACCGTATCAGGCCAGTGGAACTGTTACGCGCGGAGACGGGGCCTGGCAGACAATCGTTGACCATTTTGAGACTGCGTCTTTTTATACTTTCACGCCCGCGTCCGGTGACCCAGTTAAGTTTAGCACGGATTTAGACGCAGCAAAACAGTATTTCAGTGAGCACCCGGATGCGACCGGTACTTTCACTAAACTTCTGGATATGCACGAATATCTAAAACATAATTACACCTATGACCTGACCGTGCAGGAAAACAGCCAGCCGGCAATCACCATCACCTCTGCCGTTGTCCAGAATATGAAATTCAACTATCAGCCGGGTGATGCCCCACAGGCAACCGCCGAGGTATATAATGCCGATGCGGACAAATATGAGATTGCTTATGAATGCTGGCAGCAGTTTGAAAACAACGAACCCGTTGCCGCCTGGTATTCCGATAACGGCTCGCATGGCTCTCTGCCAACCATCACGGAATTTGAAAGCGGCAAGCATTATGTGTATTCCCTTATGCTGAAGTCGAAGGATGGATATTCCTTCAGCAGCGAAACCGCCGTTACAGTGAATGGGGAAAGCATAAAGTCGAGTTTGAGTGGAGACTTCCTCTATGTCCCTGCTGTTAAAACGATTACGCCGACCAAACAAAACAGCACGATCACTGCCGTCGATGTTGCGAATGTGAAACTCGACTATCAGCCGGGCAATGCCCCGCAGGTATCGGCCAAGCGAGCAGGCGCCGATCAGGATAAATATGATATTCTCTTCGAGTGCTGGGAGAAGAATGAGAAAGACGCCAATGACAGCATGCACACGGTTGGCTATTGGTATTCCGATGAAAGATGCTATTCGGACGGCGATGTTCGATTCAGCACCTTTGAAAAGGGCGGAAGATACGAATATTCCGTGAAACTTCAGGCGAAAGACGGCTATACCTTCGACAGTAATTTGACAAACAAAGAAAATGTCACATTGAACGGAGCAAGTCTGCCGTCCTTTGCGTGGGTCATGGTGATGGATGATGGAAAAACTTGCCTCATTACATATGGAACAGAGCTGCGCCCCGGTCAGGCTGTAGAGAAAATTGACTTTAATGCTCGTATCAACTTTAATGCCGGCGACAAACCGAGCTTTATGACCAGTGCCGTGAATCCGTTTATTGATCTCGACCATGAGCGTTGGGACGCCAATGACGGCAGCGGCTATGGCATTACCTCTAGCGACTACTGGAACGAGCGTTACAACGGCAAGCTCATTACGGAATTTGAAGCCGGAAAGAGTTACACCTATGGCGTATATTTCAAGATTTCCGACTTGGGCATGGAAGAGGGCTATCGCTTTGATAAGAACACAAAGCTCTATATCAACGGTAAAGAAATCACCCTGACACCTGATCAGATCAGTGTAGACGATAACGGCGAAACCATTTGGTTCATGAATGTATTGACCATGACGCCGACCACCGTGAAAGTTATTGATGTGGTGGAGATCAACAATGTCACCGTCAGCTTCAAGGACGGCGACAAGCCCGTTTTTACCGGCAAGAGTCCCGAAGGCGTGAAGTATGCATACAATTGCGAGTGGTGGGAACTGGACAGCAAAACCGGTGCGATTTCCGCAGCTTTCTTCATCGGCGCTTATGAAAACAAAATCACCGCTTTTGAAGCTGGGAAGACCTATCATTACGGTGTGTATGTAAAGGCTGTGGGCTATGTTGAAAGTGAAAATACCACTTATCTATTCGGTCCCAACACCAAGCTGAAGATCAACGGCGAATTTGTGAATTATAAGCGCTACGAAGGCGATGAGAGCGACGGCTCTGACGGTACTATGTGGGTTCTCACTGATCTGACAATGACCCCTGAAGCAGGTGGCACGACTCCTGCCGAGAAGTACACCGTTACCTATACCGACGGTGTTGAGGGTGAAGAAATCTTCAAGGATCAGGTTTATACCGTGGAATTCGGCAAGGCTACTCCTGCATTCAACGGCACGCCTGCCCGTGACGGCTATAAGTTCACCGGCTGGACTCCGACAGTTGCCGACACTGTGACCAGGAATGCTACTTACACCGCACAGTGGGAGAAGCTGACTCCTGCCGAAACCTTTACCGTTACCTACACCGACGGCGTGGACAATGAGGAAATCTTCAAGGATCAGACCTATACCGTGGAAGCCGGCAAGGCTACGCCTGCCTTCAATGGCACTCCTACCCGTAAGGGCTATACCTTTGCCGGATGGAAGCCTGCGGTTGCTGACACTGTGACCAGGAATGCTACTTACACCGCACAGTGGGAGAAGCTGACTCCTGCCGAGACCTTTACCGTTACCTACACCGACGGCGTGGGCAATGAGGAAATCTTCAAGGATCAGGTTTATACCGTGGAATTCGGCAAGGCTACTCCTGCATTTAATGGCACACCTACCCGTGACGGCTATACCTTTGCCGGATGGAAGCCTGCGGTTGCAGCCACAGTGACAAGCAACGCTACCTATGAGGCAACTTGGAAGTCCGACTCTGCAACGACAACGCCAAGCGATAACAAGCCGAGCACCGGCGAAACAACAAGCCCGAATACCGGCAATGGGACAACAAGCCCGAAGACCGGCGAAACAACAAGCCTGAAGACCGGCGATAACAGTAACCTTGCTTTGTGGTTTGCCGTTCTGTTCATCAGCGGCGGCGTCCTGACTGTGCTTGGCATTGCAAGCAGAAAGAAAAGTAAAAATGCCCTGAAATAAGGCTTTTATAAAGGAGGAACTCTTATGAAAAAATTAAAAAACCTTAACAAAAACTCAGGAGGGAAAGTCAGTATAAAATTGAAATCGGCACTTTTGTTATTACTCGTAGCAATATTCAGCATTTCAGGCATAATGACGGTCAATGCCGCTACAGTCAAGGACAACGGAAAATACACGCTGCTACTCACCTGCGGCCTTAACGGCATGGACGGCAAGGTCGACGGCGATTATGCAAAAATGATAAAGTTTGATGCTGCCGACGGGGACACAACGGTAAGCTTATCCGAATTGACTGCGGGCGTACTTCCGTTCAACGGCAGCACCAAATTCGCCTATTGGGCAACGGATTGGACGGGCGAAACAAGAGTCCCGGAGGATATACCCTTGTCCGATTTCAACTCTAAGGGTACCTTTTATGTAGAAGACGAAGAGGTGGCATACACCAACGGTCTTACGATTTATGCGACCTTCTCCGAAGAAGTGCTAAAGGGAACAGGCACATATTACCTGACGCTTGACGGCGTCGGCGGCAAAGTAAACGGCAAGTATGAAATGACCCTGACAAGCAGCTCGGGCGAGTATAAGACGGTTGATTTAACCAAATACACCCCCGTAAGAGACGGCTATACCTTTGTCGGTTGGGCTTTGAACGGCGAGTTTGTAACGGAAATATCGGCTGATTGCTTTAAGGAAAGCGACGCTGTAACGGTTCTCGCAACCTATACCAAAAACACCTTTGACAACGACGGTATCGTAGTAACTCTCAATGCTAACGGCGGACAGCTCAACGGTAAGGAGTCTAACACATACGACTATGTAGGCGGCAGAGACTCCGGCGCATTAATGTCACTTTTGCCCTATGTTCCCGTAAGAGAGGGGTATACCTTTAACGGCTGGAACACCAAAAGCGACGGCAGCGGTACTATGGAGAAGTATATTTATTGGAGAATTTGGGACAATAACGAGGAGACCAATAAGAAATATGATAAGGATACCTTGATTACGGAAGACAACGGTTATGTGCGGTATAAAAATGTGACCTTGTACGCCTCCTGGACGAAAGCCTCCGGAGAGCCGGAAAAACCCGGTAAGGACACGGTAAAGGAAATTCAAAGCACGGGAGAGACAAAGGCAAAAATCGAATTTGCAACAGAGGTCAGCAAGGATTACAAGCTGGATATCAAGTCCATTGAGGTCAAGAAGGAATTGGCAGACAAGAATGTGAAATTCGTTGCGGACATCAATGTGCTGGACGGAAACAACAATGTTGTGAAGATCAGCGATACCAAAATGAAGATTAGAATTGCTCTGCCGGAAGATTTGAAGGGGTATGACAAATACGAAGTCGTTTACATTGTAAATGATGAGATTAAAGAGACCTTGCCTGCTGCGGTAGAAAACGGTTATATTGTATTTGAGACAAACCATTTGAGTCAATATGGAATCATTGCGACAAATACCGGCAATGGGACAACAAGCCCGAATACCGGCGATACAACAAGCCCGAAGACTGGCGATACAACAAGCCCGAAGACCGGCGATACAACAAGTCCGAAGACCGGCGATACAACAAGCCCGAAGACCGGCGATACTAGCAATATTGTTCTGTGGGCTGCGCTGCTGTTTGTCAGCGGCGGTGCAGCCATCGCCACAACGGTTGTCAGCAGAAAGAAAAAGTACAACAGATAACAAAGCACCTTAACCTATGCGGCGGCTATCGGAAACGGTAGCCGCCGTAATCTTTTTAACCGTCAGAACCGTTTTGGGCGTCCCATCTTCGAGAGCAATATTCAAAAACGGTTGACGAACAAGCGTTCTATATGCTATACTATATTCTACTCTCATAGCAGAGCCCACAACTGAATATCTGAAATGAAACACAAGGCAGCCGACGAAAGGGATTGCGGCTGCGCCGCTCCTGTCGCAGCGTCTGCCTGCGGAACGGAAGAAAGCAGACACTGAAGGTTTCTGAAGATCAGAGCCGGCACATAGTTTCATCAAAGATATGGCGAGAGATTTTCTCCCGCCGATTTGATGTGCTGTGTACCAGCTCTTTTTGTCGTTTGTGGAAAGTTTACAAAATTTACTTCGTTCAAATCGATAATAAATTCCCAATTGATTAGTGTGAGGGCAAAGAGCCGACCTGACAATTGAATGACCGTCCGAATGGGATATGATTCTGCCACGACCTCCCCGATGGGAGCGAGCGGAGCAACGCTGCGGTGAGATTCCGGGACAGACACAGAAAAACGACATTCGGATAAAACGGCAAAGAGAAAAACGATGTCCACAGGGATAGCGAGCATCGCCGTAGACCTACAAAAAGTGGATTTGTCAGTCCGTTTTCGGGCCTGCTGTACTGCGCTGATTGCGGAGAAAAGCTGTATTACAGCGTCACCAACAACTACAAGCGGGAACAGGCGTATTTCTTCTGCTCCTCTTACCGCAAGAACTCCGAGGTCTGTTCCACTCACTATATCCGTGAAAAGGTGGTGGAGCAAATCGTGCTGGAGAGTATGCAGCGTATCCTGCTGAATGTGCAGGCGTTTGAGAAAGAATTTGCCCGCAAGCAGATGGATTGCTACACGGAGGACAAGAAAAAGCAGCTGGCGGCAAAGCGCCGGGAGCTGAGTAAGGCGAAGAAGCGTATCGCAGGGATTGACGCTCTGATTCAGAAAATCTATGAAGATAATGCCAGCGGCAAGCTGTCCGATGAGCGTTATGCCACGCTGTCTCTGTCCTATGAGGAGGAACAGAAAACACTAAAAGCCACTGTGCCGGAGATACAGTCTTTCTTGGAAACCGAAACAGACAAGACCGAGAGCTTACAGCGCTTCATCCAGAAAGTCAAGCAGATTACGGAGCTGAAAGTGTTGACGCCGGAGCTGATTCACGAGTTCGTGGACAAAATCGTGGTCTATGCACCGAAAACGATTGACGGCAAGCGAGTGCAGCTTCTGGACATCTATTACAGCAGCGTGGGCATCCTCCACGAGCTGACCCCGGAGGAGATGGAAGAAGCCTTCCAGCAGCACCTCGCCCAGCGTAACAAAGAGAAAACGGCGTAACCACAGGGGTTACACCGTTTCAAAGAAACAAATTTAATTGAGATACAAGAGCCTGCTTGGGGCACCTTCCTTACGGAGGGTGCCCCAACTATGGTGTCTTTTATTTTTTTGGCCCACCCGAAGTACTTTTTGCGTTTTTTCTACTTTCTACCCCGCCTACTGCGCCTTGTTCACAGTCAAACTTTCATCAACGCTCCTCCCTAAAAACAGTCCACCGGACTGTTTTCTTTACGGTCGGCTTCAAATCCCCTCGGTTTCTTAGTGTTACAAAAAACAAAAGGACCACAACTATGGTGTCTTTTATTTTTTGGCCCACCCGAAGTACTTTTTGCGTTTTTTCTACTTTCTACCTCGCCTACTGCGGCTTGTTCACAGTCAAACTTTCATCAACGCTCCTCCCTAAAAACAGTCCACCGGACTGTTTTCTTTACGGTCGGCTTCAAATCCCTTAGATTTCTTTGTGTTACAAAAAAGTAAAAGACACCACAACTATGGTGTCTTTTATTTTTTGGTCCACCCGAAGTACTTTTTGCGTTTTTTCTACTTTCTACCCCGCCTACTGCGGCTTGTTCACAGTCAATCTTTCATCAACGCTCCTCCCTAAAAACAGTCCACCGGACTGTTTTCTTTACGGTCGGCTTCAAATCCCTTAGATTTCTTTGTGTTACAAAAAAGCAAAAGACACCACAACTATGGTGTCTTTTATTTTTTTGGCCCACCCGAAGGGATTTGAACCCCCACTCTCCAGAATCGGAATCTGTTGCGTTATCCAATTGCGCCACGGATGGATATAAGCCGCATTTTTCATACGGCTGTTTTTTATTATCAAATACAATCAATCAGAGAGTTCTTCCCAAATTGCGTACTGCTCTTCCTGCTCGTTTTGGAGATCCTCAAGCTTTTTGGTAAGTTCAATCAGCTTTTCGTAATCTGCCGCTACATCTTCGCTTGAAAGCAACTCCTGAGTTTGAGCAATCTCTTCGTCAAGTCTTTCAATAGCCTCTTCTGCCTTTTTAAGTCTTGTCTGTCTTTTTCGCTCCTCGCTCTGTCTTTGCTTTTGCAGGAAATAATCATTCTGCGGTTTTTCTTTCTTTACCGCAACCTCTGCTTTAGCCTCTGTCTGCTCTGTTCTTATATGCTCAACATAATAATCATAGTTGCCGAGATATTCGGTTATACCGTTTTTATCGAGCACAAGCACTCTGTCGGCAAGTTTATTGATAAAGTAACGGTCATGACTGATTATAAGCAAAGTGCCGCTATAATCGGCAAGCGTTTTTTCAAGTTCTTCTCTTGATGCTGAGTCAAGGTGGTTTGTCGGCTCGTCAAGCAAAAGGAAATTACTGCCCTTGAGCATAAGTTTTGCAAGAGAAATTCTTGCTCTTTCGCCGCCGCTCATCTTTGAAAGCGGTTTAAACACCTCGTCCCCTCTGAAAAGGAATGAGGCAAGCGCACTTCTTACCTCGGTTTGCGTCATTTGTGGGAAAGTATCCCATATTTCGTCTACGGCTGTATTCTCCAAATTGAGATTTTGCTGTAACTGGTCAAAATATCCCACAGTAACATTTGTGCCATATTCATATTCGCCTGTATCTTGCGGACATTTTCCTGTCAAAATTCTAAACAGGGTTGTTTTTCCGCAACCGTTTCCGCCGAGGATAAACACCTTTTCGCCCTTTCTGATATGTATGTTTACATCAGAAAACAGCTTTTTATCACCAAAGGCTTTAGAAAGATTACTGCACATCAAAACATCGTTGCCGCTCTCAATCTTCGGAGTAAAGTGCATTTTAACGGTATCAAGCTCGCTTTCGGGTTTAACAAGCTGAGCCTTTATGCGGTCTGCCTCTTTCTGCTTGCTTGCGGCGGTGATAAAGTTTCTCTCTCTGCCCCAGCGCTTTTGCTGTTCAACAATGCCTTCGATTCGCTTTATCTCGCTCAAGTCATTCTCATATTTATTCTTTAAAGACTCGTTATATGCCTCTTTTTTCTTAATAAATTCGGAATACGAACCCTTGTAGCACATTGTTTTGCAATGCTCAAGTTCAATCGTCTTATTCGTTACATTATCAAGAAAATATCGGTCATGGCTAATGATTATCATTGCGCCCTTAAAATCACGCAAAAAGCTCTCAAGCCAATTTACTGCGCTTATATCAAGGTGGTTTGTCGGCTCATCGAGCAAAAGAAAATTGCTCTTAGAAAGCAACAGCTTTGCAAGGCTGAGTTTTGAGCGCTGACCGCCGCTTAAATTACCGACAGGCATATCAAGCTCGGATTCCATAAATCCAAGTCCGAGCAATGCCGAGCGTGTGCGGCTTTTGTATGTAAGTCCGCCGAGCCTTTCAAACTCGTCAATAAGCCTTGTCTGTCGCTCTACAAGCGCATTTAGGTCGCCGTCCTTATTTTCTATTGCGTTAGTTACCTCGGCTATCTCCTGCTCCATATCGGTGAGATAATCAAACACCGACAAAAGCTCGTTATAGATGCTTATTCTCGGATTGTTGCAGGCGTGCTGTTCCATATAGCCGACAACGGTATCCTTTGCAAATACAACATTGCCCGAGGTAGGTGAAATTTCACCGTCCAATATTTTAAAGAGAGTTGTTTTGCCCACGCCGTTTGCACCGATAAAGCCGATTTTATCTCTCGACTCCACTTCAAACGATACATCGGTAAACAGGTTTCTCTCTATAAATGTCATTGTAAGATTACTTACTGATAAAGCGGGCAAAAACAACACCTCCATTTTTACTCATACTTTATTATTTTACATTAAAATACGAAAAAGAGCAATACAAAATTGAAAATATGCCAAAGATTTACGAGCATGTATATAGAAATGCCCACATACAGCATTATGTTTATTACACGACTGTCGCCTGCATTTGCCCATTTATTCACCAGACAGCACACCAAAATGACCGCAAGAGGAATCACTCCTTTAATTATGACGGTTTGCCAAAAATTATTCAGTACAGGCTGCATTACAGGATTTGCCTCTGCAAAACATCCGCTTGCAAGCAAAGCCTCGGTGCATATCCAATCTGTAATATTTAAAAAATACAGAAAAAATATTTTCTGATAAAATGTAAATTTTATCCTTTTTTGCTTTGCTGTCTTTTGGGCGGCTATGTTAATTGCCTCTGACATTAAAAAATCACCTCACAACTATTATTTGCTGTGAGGTGGTTAAATATTACGATTTTTTCCATGCAGACGGTGCAAAAAGGAGCAAGAGCGGGTAAATCTCAAGTCTGCCTGCCAGCATATCGAAAATAAATACTATCTTTGACAAAATGCTGAAATCGGCATAATTTCCTACAGGGCCAACAGCACCAAGGCCCGGGCCCGTATTGTTAAGATTTGCCGCTACCGCCGTAAAACTTGTTGTAAAGTCCATATTGTCTATGGAAACAAGCAAAAAGCTGATGGCAAACACACCTATATAAAGCACCAAATACATTGAAGTGGTACGCATAATATCGTGATTTACTGCCTTGCCGTCCATTTTTACGAGTTTAACATTTCGTGGGTGCACAAGGAGAGAAAACTCTTTTCTTACCTCCTTAAAAAGCAGAATAATACGGGAAATTTTAAATCCACCGCCCGTACTGCCTGCCGACGCACCTATGAATGTAAGAATTATAATAATGGTTTTGGAAAGTTCAGACCATTTGTTCACATCTGTAAGTCCAAAACCTGTTGTTGAAATAATAGAGGTCACATAGAAAAAGCTCTGATGAAAAGCGTCATACGGCTTGTAAATAGAGCTGATATTAAATGCAATAATTGCAGTTGAAACCGCTACTATTCCGAGGTATATCCACAATTCCTCAAATTTAAGCGACTGCTTAAATTTTCTTGCGATAAGGCAAAGATAAACTGAGAAATTCACACCGAACAAAAGCATAAATACAGCGATTACCATTTGCACATAGTAGCTGTCAAAAGCCGCTGCGTTGCTGTTGTAAATACCGAAACCGCCTGTACCTGCGGTTGAAAAGCTCGTGTTTATCGCCTCAAAAACATTAAGTCCGCCAAACAATAGCAAAATAAATTCAAGTGCCGTCAGTATAATATATATGCCGTAAAGCATAGTTGCATAATTTCTCATTCGTGGCACTGCCTTGCCGATAATCGGGCCGGGGCTTTCTGCTTTCATAAGAAAAATATTCTGCTGACCGCCGAGCTTTGGAATTATGGCGAGCAAAAAAACGATAACGCCCATACCGCCTAACCAGTGAAGAAAACTTCTCCACATAAGCATACCTTTACTGAGTGCCTCAACATCGTTCAAAATAGTTGAACCCGTTGTGGTAAAGCCCGAAACCGTTTCATAAAAAGCGTCTATAAAATGCGGAATTTCTCCGCTGAGCCAAAACGGCATACAGCCTGCCAAAGACAATAGTATCCAGCTGAGCGCCGTTGCCGCAAAGCCTGCCTTTTGGTAAAGCACCATATTTTTAGGCTTTTTGACCTTTACGGCAAGCACACCGAGTATTGCGCACACAACGCCCGTTGCCACAAAATATATTGCCTCTTTTTCGCCATAAATCAGTGATGTAACAGTGCCGATCTGCATTGCAACAGATTCTACAATAAGCACCCAACCCAAAATATAAATAATACTTCGTTTATTCATAGTCGTTTAACCTCAATGCTTTAAAATATCATCAAGATCGCTCAGACCTTTGTGCTTGGTAATTACAACCACTGTATCATCGCACATAATTTTATCGCTGCCCTGCGGAAGAATGATTTTGCCATGGCGGTTAATGCTGATAACCTGCAAGTTATCTTTTAAATTAAGCTCCTGCAACGGAATACCCGTAACCCTTGAAGTGCTGCGCACTCTGAACTCAAGTGCCTCAACAGCGTCATTGTTGAGCTTATAAAGGGTTTCAACATTACTGCCGAGCGAATTTTGCATTGCTCGAATATAGCTTGCGATATACTCACCCGTAAGATTTTTAGGGTGAATAATAGTTTTTATTTTTAAGTTGTGAAGAATTGAGTCAAAAGAAGTATTGTTTACCTTTGTAATAATCTTTGCCTTTGACACACTCTGAATATACAGCGAAATGAGAATATTCTCCTCGTCATAGTCCATAAGAGCGGCTACACCGTCGGCGTGCTCTATTCCCTCGCTTAAAAGGAGATCCTGATCCATACAGTCACCCTGAATAACAACTGCCTCAGGAAGTATGTTGGTAAGTTCCCAGCAGCGATCAGGATTTTTCTCAATAATTTTTACATTTGCGCCCGAATCAAGCAGGTTTTTTGCAAGATAAAAAGAAATTTTACCGCCGCCAAGCAAAATTACATCTCGGCTCTTACCGATTGATACGCTGATGCGCTTAAAGAATTTTGCCGCAACATCAACCTTTGACGCAACGGAAATTCTATCTCCGCCCTGCAACACAAAATCGCCGTTAGGAATAAATACCTCATCGCCTCTCTCTACAAGACAAATTCTTACTCTGCCCTTGAGAACATCAATTTGGCTTATTCTTTTGTTGGCTATTGCGGAATTTTCCGGCAAAGCTACCTTTATCAGCTCAACCGAACCTCTTGAAAATGTGTCTATTTCAAGAGCACCCGAAAATCTGAGAAGTCTGCTCATTTCTTTTGCCGCCGTAAGCTCCGGATTAATAGACATTGAAAGTCCAAGAGTATCTTTAATACGGTGAATATCCGCCGCATATTGCGGATTTCTTACTCTTGCAATAGTGTGTGTTGTACCCGCAGCTTTTGCCATAAGGCAGGTATAAAGATTTACTTCATCGAGAGCTGCCGCCGCAATAACAAGGTCAGCCTTTTCCGCCCCTGCCTCTGCAAGCACCTCATACGATGCACCGTTACCCTCTATTCCCATAATATCAAGGGAATTAGAAAGATTTTGCACAGCGTTGCGGTCAATATCAACTACAACAATGTCGTGCCCCTCCGCATTAAGCTGGGACGCTATAGATGTGCCGACTTTACCGCAGCCGACAATTACTATCCTCATATTATTACCTCATAAAATTAATTGGACAAAATATGTCAATTATATTCTAACTAATCATACACCAATTAAATATGAAAATCAATACATACTCGGTAAAATCTCTGTTTATTGCAGTTACAAATCCGTTATAAATCAAAAAGCCCTCAAAAGAGAGCTTTTTATACTGTTACGGCATTCCTACTATATAATAAACAAGTACAGAAGAAACGCTGAATACCGTTACAAGAGTGTAAATTGCACCTCTTGCAACAGATTTATATTTTTTGTCTGAAGCTTTGCCTAAATACTGCACCGCAAGTCCCGTAAAGAATGCTCCGAGTATTATAAGCGGTACTGCATATCTTATATTTTCTGTGCATACAAACGGAAATTGGAAACAGAAAACATAGTACGATGCAAAAAATACTACATATATCAACGCAACAAAGATTTTCTGAACATTGTTAAGTACCGAATTTTTCTTTTTGCAAAATGCATAGATCATTGCCACAAAGCCAAATATGCCTATTACAACTGCCGACCAAAACAGAATAATGTTAAAAACTGCAATTTTCGGATAATTTGCGGTATTTATAAGTTCGTCAAACATTGAAGTTTTGAACAATGCTACAAGCGGATTGTACTCGTTGTAAGATGCACCATAGGTAACAAACTGATCGCCTACATTTGCAAATTGACCTGCGCTAAAATCAAAGAGTCTTTCCGTAACCGGCAAATTTCCGATATATTGGTCGCTTGTAATTGAAAGTGCCGGCACATAGGTGAGCGGTACTCCGAATTTCAAAAGATTTCTTACCTGCCACCACAAAGCAAGAGGTGCGCACACCACTCCAAAGCATACAAACTGAAGAAGATACTTTTTGAAATCCTTTAAATTCTTAAAGAAAACATATAAAAATACAAAAGCAATAGCCGGCGCTACCATCCATACGGAAAGCTTGGTCATCATTCCCAACCCTACGCAAAGAGAAATCGCCATAATTCTCGGGAAAGTCGGATTCTTATGCCAATAAAGTGTGTTTAAAACAGCTGCAAGCATAAAAGCGATTGAAAGAATATCATTATTTATACTTCCTGCCATTATGTAAAAGGTCGGGCAAAACGCAACTATTGCAACGGCACACACAAGGCCTCTGCCTTTTAAGCCTAATTGTCTGAAAATCTTGTACGAAAGCACCATACATATTGATGAATAGAACAGTGTTAAAATTTGAACATTTTCACCTGCTACATAGTAATTTATACCAAGTGCCGTCTGCAAGTGCATCCACAATGCAGAAATCATATGGTGAAATGGCGGATGGTAAAACTGCCACGCTGTTCTTACATCAAAATCAGGAAAATTAAGGTTTTGATATAAATATCTTATATATCCGCAATGACCTATTTCCATATCGAAATTGCCGACATCGTGTTGTCTTACCGAAATATCGGTATAAAGCACATAGGCAAGTCTAACAGCAAAAGCCAAGGCAAATATAATCAGAATAAATGCCTTGTCGTTCAGCTTATGGGTACAGGCAAGATAGGCAAGCAGAACAGCCGATATACATAATGCGTAATTCATAATATGAATAGCCATATTGCCGTTCATAGTTATTGCAAGAAAGAACACAACCGCACAAACAAAGACAGCGAGTGAAGAAAACATTGCCATCTTTTTTCTTTCATCCGAACTTTTTGCATACTTTGCGCTAAAGTAAATTCCTGTCGGCACGCCTGCAAAAAGAATTACAAGCATTGGAATCAGTGCCAATATGGTATACATACTGCCAAACGAAGTGCTTGTTGTAAGAATAGTGCACATAAGGCACAGCACTGCAACCGTAATATACGGATGCGCAGTCACGAATTTTACAAATCCGCTGCAAGGATAATTACCATTCTGAACAAAGTTATTTTCTTCAACGGCTAAATGTTCAGGTTTAAAATCCATTGGTTTAACCTCCCAAAATATTACTTTGTTTCGTGGTATTCCTTTTCTGTATTAACATTCCAAATATTGTGCTTATCTGTATTGCCTGCCTTGATAGCCTCAGCGGCACGAATAGCGGTAAGCATTGAGTGGTCCATATTGTTGTAACGGTGCTGACCGTTTCTGCCGACGCAGTAAAGGTTTGTGTATGTATCAAGATACTTGATAAGCTCGTCCATCTGAGCGTATGTATCGAAGTAAGCAGGATAAGCCTTTTTGATTTTCTCACGGTGAGAGTCGAGAACTTCGCTTGAACTGATAACACCCATAGATTCAAGCTCCTTTGTGGCGAGCTTAATGCACTCTTCATCACTCATATTCCAGAAATCGTCACCCTCGGCGCAGAAATATTCAAGTCCGATCCATACTGTATTTTCCGGGTCTTCCACCATATACGGCGACCAGTTGTTGAAAATCTGAATTCTGCCGAGTTTTACGCTGGTTTCCTGAACATAAATCCAACAATCAGGCACGATATTGTTAAGAGTTTTCATCTTGGTTTCATTCTTAAGGTTAAGTTTATTAACAAGAAGTCCGACCGTAACAAAATCTCTGTAAGGAAGATTCTCTGCAATATACTTAATCTCCTTTGAAGGCTCGTCACCTGTCATACCGGCAACAAGGTCTTTAACAGGCATTGACGATACAAAAATATCGCCCTCAATAGTCTTTTCGCCTTCGGGAGTATTGCAAACAACGGCTGTAATCTTGCCGTCTTTGCATACAATATTCTTTACACTGTGATTTTTAAGAAGTTTTGCGCCTCTTTCAATCGCTCTGTCAGTAGCAATCTCCCAAAGCTGTCCCGGGCCGTACTTTGGGTACCAGAACTGCTCGATAAGCGAGGTTTCAACCTCTTTGGCTGACTTTTTGCCGCCGAATGCCTTTGAGAACATATCCTTTAATACGGCTCTGATAGAAAGTCCCTTTACACGCTGAGAACCCCAGTCTGCCGAAATCTCGCTTGGGTGTCTGCCCCACAGCTTTTCGGTGTAGCCCTCAAAGAACATTGAATAAAGCACCTTACCGAAACGGTTAATGTAGAAATTCTCAAGAGAATCCTCAGGCTTTTTGAACATTGTGGATTTAAGATAGCTGAAACCTGCTTTCATTGTGGTGAGAAAGCCCATATTTTTTATTGTTGCCGCCGACATTGTAACGGGATAGTCAAAGAAATGCTTGTTGTAATAAATTCTTGAAACTCTGTCACGCACAAGAATAACCTTGTCGTCCTTTTCAGGGTCAGGGCCGTTTTCTGCAAGCGGCTTTTCTCTGCCGAGGAGCTTATCGTCAAATGACGGCTTGCCCTGAACAGGCATAAGCTCACTCCACCAATTCATTACCTCGTCGCTCTTAGAAAAAAAGCGGTGGCCGCCAATGTCCATACGATTGCCGTTGTAGCGTACTGTCTGAGAAATACCTCCTATACGCTCGGTTTCCTCAAGTATAATAACATCGTACTCGCCCTTTGTGTCTTTCAACAGCTCGTTTGCAGCTGTAATACCGGCAGGGCCTGCTCCAATAATAATTACCTTTTTCATTATTTTCCCTCTCTATTTCACAAAATTATTTTTTGCTTTTATCAAATAAAATGAACTTTCTGCCGCAGAAGTTCCATAAGAATACAACTACGGTAGATACAATCTTGCCAATATGGTAGTACTGAATGCCCCAGAGCCAAAAATACTTTGTTTCGCCGTCTATCACTGCCGACTCGCCGCCAAACACAAGTCCTGTTGCAAGCGGATTTTGAAAAAGCCAAATGATTGCGGCATTAATTCCGAGTCCGATTAAACCGATGAGTGCAAAGGCAAGAAATTCTGCAAATTTATTTTTGATTTTTGAATTTTTGAAAATCCAAAATGTACTGAGCAGGTAGTTTACCACAAGTCCGGCAATGAATGAAATTGTCGACGATACAACAGGGTAAACCGAGAACACCTCGGTTAATAATGTCATTACGCCAAAGTCAACCACAAACGCAAAACCGCCGACAAAGCAATACCTGAAAAACTGGATAAAAGTATTGTCGGTATCACCGACAAACAGGTTTTTAAACTTCATAAATAGTTCCTTTCACAACGCAATAACGCTGTATTTTTACGCACTAAGCTATTTATATTATTTTAATTCAAATAGCGCAAAAAGTCAACGATTTGTGTTATTTTTATACAGTTTTGTCGCAAAAATAAATACCGTTACAGAAAAACTGCAACGGTATGTTAATTGTGTAGATTTTTTAGAATTAAAATCTGTTTTGTTCCTTAATAGCTCGCTCCATATCTCGTTTTGCGGAGCGTTTTACCATATCCTCTCGCTTATCATAGAGCTTTTTACCTTTGCAAAGTCCTACCTGAACCTTTACCTTGCTGTCTTTAAAATAAAGGCTTATAGGAATAAGCGAATATCCTGTTTGCTTTACAATACCAAAGAGGCGGTTGATTTCTTTTTTGTGCATAAGCAGTTTGCGCACACGCATAGGGTCACGATTAAATATATTGCCGTGGTCATAGGGAGAAATGTGCATTCCGTTTACGAAAATTTCACCCTCTACAATAGAACACCAGCTGTCCTTTAGGTTTACCCTGCCTGCACGAATTGACTTTACTTCTGTACCGCAAAGCTCAATTCCTGCCTCAAAGGACTCCTCAATAAAATAATCGTGATGCGCCTTTTTGTTTTGCGCTACTGTTTTTAATGAAGCCATTATATTTCACTCCTGCCTTCAAGAGCCTTTGCAAGTGTGTATTCGTCTGCATATTCAAGGTCGCCGCCGACAGGAATACCATAGGCAAGCCTTGTAACCTTTACGCCGAGCGGCTTTAACAGCTTAGAAATATAAAGTGCTGTTGCGTCGCCCTCAACGGTAGGGTTCGTTGCCATAATGACCTCTTTAACATCATCACCGCTAAACCTTGCCAAAAGCTGTTTTATGGTAATGTTGTCAGGGCCGATTCCGTTAAGCGGAGAAATTGAGCCATGCAAAACATGGTACACACCCTTGTACTCGTGTGTTTTTTCGATTGCTGAGGCGTCACGGGGAGTTTCTACCACACAAATCACTGACTTATCCCTTGTCGGGTTTGCACATACAGGGCAGAGCTCTTTGTCCGTAAGGTTACAGCACTCTGCGCAATAGTGAATTTTTGTGTGAGCATCGGTTACAGCCTTTGCAAGTGCCTCTGCGTCTGTTTTTGACAGATTAAGCACATAATACGCAAGCCTTTGCGCTGTTTTGTGGCCGATACCGGGCATTCTTTCAAACTGCTCCACCAATACTTCAAGCGGAGCTACATTATATTCAGGCATTATCAGAACATTCCCGGAATGTTAAGTCCGCCTGAAATAGTTTCCATTGTGTCTTCCTTTTCCTTATGAGCAGCTCTTAAAGCCTCGTTTGCAGCTGCAATAATAAGGTCAGAAAGCATTTCTACATCTTCAGGGTCTACAACATCAGGAGAAATCTCTACCTTTGAAAGTTCCATCTTACCTGTAACTGTTACGCTTACTGCGCCGCCGCCCGAAGTAGCCGAATACTCTTTTGCCTCAAGCTCCTGTGATGCCTGCTCCATATCGTCCTGTAACTTCTGAGCCTGACGAGCGAGCTGCTGAATATTGTTTGCGCCGCCGTTGCCGTAGCCCTTTGGTAATCTTGCTTTCATATTAAAAACATCCTTTCAATTTACAAATTATTCTTGTGTTATTTTCACTCCGCTGCCCTCAAGGCTTTGCACCAAAGAGTTTAGCGGATCTGTTTTTTCTTCTTTTTTAGGTGTTGACCTTTTGTAAGGTCCAAGACTGTAATTTTTGCCCGTCAGCTCTAAAAGCGCCGACTTAATCTCTGCTCTTCTGCCGTTTTGCCTAAGCAAATCAAAAGCAAGCTCATTGTTTGTGTCAATCAAAAGATAGTTTCCGCTTTCATATGCGGTTGAACCTGCAAACGCTGCGGCTATTGACCTTGAAACCGACTTTAAGCTGTTTACCACCTCTACCCACCTTGTAAAGGGTACTGCGTTGTCATAAAGCTCATCAAGATTTACGCTTGCTCTCTGCACAACAGGTTTTACCTCAGGTGCAGGCTTTGCAACAGGTGCTTTCTTGTGCTCGGTTTCAGGCTGTGCAAACGGATCTTCAACAGTTTCCTGCTTTGGTACTGCCTGCTGCGGCTGTTCGGTCTGTACACCTTGGCTCTGCTGAGGCGGCTGAGCATAGTTTACGGTAATTCCTCGCTTAACCGCTTTTTCAAGGGCAGTCACCCTTGCGGTAAGCGCCTCAATCGTACCGTCAAGCTCTGATGCCGACAGCTTTACAAGTGCCATTTCAAGCTCTGTTCTGTCACCCGTACCCTTGCCCATTCGCTGATATGCCTTTGAAAGTACATCCATATAAAAAACTATATCCGCAAGCGAAAGATAATCCGACTGAGTAACAGCCTGCTCAAACTCATCGTCCGACATTATGAGAATATCTCTCGGATTTTTGATTGTTTTTATAAGCATTAACGCTCTGAAATGCTCAACAAGCTCATCGCAAAGCCTTGCCATATCCTTTGATTCAGAATAAAGTCGTCCTACAATTTCAAGCGACTTTGACGGATTCTTGTTGATAATAGCCGTTGCAAGCTCAAAAAGGTAGGAATTGTTGACAAGCCCTGCGGCATTGCGCACAACTTTCTCGTCTATATACGAGCTTACGGCAAGACAACTGTCCAAAAGCGAAAGTGCGTCACGAAGTGCGCCGTCTGCAACAGAAGCAAGCATAAGCGCCGCCGACTCGGTAATCTCTGCATTTTCCTGCGAAACCACATACTCTACTCTGTCTGCTATCGCCTTAGGCGGTATTCTGTGAAAATCAAATCGCTGACATCTTGAACGGATTGTCTGCGGCAGCTTGTGAACCTCGGTAGTGGCAAGTATAAAAATTACATGCTCGGGCGGTTCTTCAAGCGTTTTAAGAAGAGCGTTAAAAGCCTCTGTGGTGAGCATATGTACCTCATCGACAATATACACCCTGTATTTGCACTTTGCGGGCTTAAACTGTACCTCGTCAATAATCTGACGAATATCATCAATTTTACGGTTAGATGCGGCGTCCATCTCGACAATATCAAGAATACTTCCGTCATCAATGCCCTTGCAGATTTCACATTCGCCGCAAGGATTGCCGTTTTGCGGATTAAGACAGTTTACAGCCTTGGCAAGAATTTTTGCGCAGGTGGTTTTGCCTGTTCCTCGTGAGCCTGTAAAGAGGTAAGCGTGGTTAAGTCTGCCGGACGAAACCTCGTTTTGTAAAGTCGAGGTAATATGCTCCTGTCCCGAAACATCGGTAAACACGGCAGGTCGCCACTTGCGGTAAAGCACACGGTACATACAAAACACCTCTCTTCAATAAAAAATGCAAGCCGTCAGCCGAATATTATACGGCATCATGCAAATAAGTGAACGACAGACTTACTGCATCGCATCGGCAATACTGCTTAATGCTGCTCGGTTCCCCGCCTGACATGATTCACAGACCCCAATCGTACAGGGCCTGCCGCTCACTTAATTGCATGCATATGGCTTGCAATTACTTTGTAATTATAGCATAAAATTTTATCAAAATCAATACCTTTTTAATAAAAATGCAAAAGGTCGGCAATTTATACAACTGCCGACCGAATATTTTTACATATAAATGTTATATTCAAATTTACTTTTTAACTTTTTTCTTATACATTACAGTAAATGCTCTGAAAATAACAGAACCGACTCCGTTTGCAACCGATACTATTAATATGTAAACAAACATCTGCGCAACCTGCTCAAGTGATGATGCTGCATAAGAAAAATAGCAAATATCTGCAATACTATGCTCGAAGCCTGCAAATATAAAAGCGGGAATACCGAGAAAAATACCGAGATATTTACCCAGCGGACTGCTGTTTGTGCTGTAATTTTCAACAACAATATACATAATCATACCGCAAAAAATGCCGAGAATGAATGTCTGCAAAAAGTTCTGCGAAAGTTTGTTTTCTGCAATTACCTTTGCCGCCTCAGTGTACTTTGGACTTGCAAATCTCAGCGGAACTGTTGTTATAAGACAACCGACAAGGTTACCGAGCCAAATCATAAGGCAATTCGGATTATTTTTTGTAGGAATAACATAGCCGATTTTGCCTGTAAAAAGATTAAACCCAAAAGCACATATACCAAAAAGTCCCAGGCAGAACAAAATTGAACCGAATACTTTATTTTCAGATGAAATAAATGCTGTAACACCCAATCCAATCATCACACCGGCAGGTACAGACTTTAAAAATGTGTTCCAATTACTCATATTATAACCCCTTGTTATATACTTTGTATAAATCCGAACTCAAAACGAGAGGTCACAGAAAAAACTCTGCGACCTCCCTAATTGCATTAACCGAAAGGTAATTTATTTATTTAAACCCTCGTAAACTGCAACTGCACATGCAACTGTTGCGCCTACCATTGGGTTGTTACCCATACCGATAAGACCCATCATCTCAACGTGAGCAGGAACTGAAGATGAACCTGCAAACTGAGCGTCACCATGCATTCTGCCCATTGAGTCTGTAAGACCGTATGAAGCAGGACCTGCGCCCATGTTATCAGGGTGAAGTGTACGGCCTGTACCGCCGCCTGAAGCAACTGAGAAATACTTAACGCCGTTCTCAATAGCCCACTTCTTGTATGTACCTGCAACAAGGTGCTGGAAACGAGTTGGGTTAGTTGAGTTACCTGTGATAGATACACCAACATTTTCGTGCTGCATAATAGCTACACCTTCACGAACATCGTCTGCACCGTAGCAACGAACAGCAGCTCTCTCGCCGTCTGAGAAAGCTCTCTCTTCAACGATCTTGAGCTCTGATGTGAAGTAATCAAACTGAGTCTTTACATATGTAAAGCCGTTGATTCTTGAAATGATGTAAGCTGCATCCTTGCCAAGACCGTTAAGAATAACCTTAAGTGGCTCTTTTCTTGCCTTGTTAGCGTTACGAGCAATACCGATTGCGCCTTCAGCGGCAGCAAAGCTCTCGTGACCTGCGAGGAATGCAAAGCACTTTGTTTCATCTCTGAGGAGCATTGCGCCGAGGTTACCGTGACCACGACCAACATTTCTCTGCTCAGCAACTGAACCCGGGATACAGAAAGCCTCAAGACCGATACCGATGCACTCGGCAGCCTCTGCTGCTGTCTTAACGCCCTTCTTAATAGCTACTGCACAACCAAGTGTGTAAGCCCAACCTGCATTTTCAAATGCGATTGGCTGAACGCCCTTAACGATGTCATAAGCGTCAAAACCCTTGCTGTTGCAAAGCTCTCTTGCCTCTTCAAGACTTGCAATACCGTATTCGGCAAGGCACTTCTCAATTTTAGGCATTCTTCTTTCCATACTTTCAAATGTAACTGCCATTATAGTGTCCTCCTACCGAATTATTCTTCACGAGGGTCAATGTACTTAGCCGCATTATCAAAACGACCGTACTGACCGATGTTGTTTTTGTAAGCTTCGTTTGGCTCTACACCGTGACGAATGTCCTCAAGCATTTTGCCGAGCTTTACAAACTGATAGCCACAAACCTCGTCGTTCTCATCAAGAGCTGTCTTGATTACATAGCCTTCAGCCATTTCCATATAACGAACGCCCTTAGCGTTTGTGCTGTACATTGTACCAACCTGTGAACGGAGTCCCTTACCGAGGTCCTCAAGACCTGCGCCGATTGGAAGACCACCCTCTGAGAAAGCTGTCTGGCTTCTGCCGTAAACGAGCTGCTCAAAAATGTTTTTCATAGCTGTGTTGATAGCATCACAAACAAGGTCAGTATTAAGGCACTCGAGTAATGTTTTGTTAGGGAGAATTTCAGCAGCCATAGCAGCTGAGTGAGTCATACCTGAACAACCAATTGTTTCTACAAGAGCCTCTTCTACGATACCGTCTTTAACATTAAGTGTGAGCTTGCAAGCACCCTGCTGAGGTGCGCACCAGCCAATACCGTGTGAAAGACCTGAAATATCCTTAATATCATAGGATTTTACCCACTTACCCTCTTCAGGAATAGGTGCAGGACCGTGTTTTGGACCTTTTGCGACAGTGCACATCTTTTCTACTTCATTTGAATAAATCATGTGTACTTCTCCTTTCGATTATTGTTGAGCCTCTACACTCATACATATTTATTATAATGCGAAATAACGCATTTTTCAAGCATTTTTTACAAATTTTATCCTGCTTTTAATTTGTATATTTTGGATATATGTGTGGCATACTCAACAAAAAAAGCACCTGTGCAAAGCAAAGCAATAGTCAAAATTTACTCTGTCATATCAAAAATTTTCACTGATAATTTTAAAAATATTGCAATTTTAACATAAGTATAAAATATAGTTGAAATAATCAATAAATTATGCTATAATTTATAGTACGAGCGTGTACTCGCACAAAATAATAAAAAAGGCTGATGAGGATGAAAAAATTTTTCGAAAATAAGCTAAATACCGTACTTACCGTTATTCTCGGAGTGCTGATAATCACACTTTTGGGTCACACTGTAATATCTGCGCTTACGCCGCAAACCAAAAGACCTGCCGTATCCACTTCGGACACAGCACTGAAAAATCGCATAAATCCTAATATTTCAAAGATTGCAACAGCTGATACGGCAACAAGCGAGCCTACCGAAGCTCCTACAACAAAGCCTGCCGCTACTCAGAAAGCAACAACAAAACCCACAAGCAAGCCAACAACAGCGCCGACAACCAAACCAAAGGCTACAAAGGCGTCTAGCAAGGCAACAACACAAAAGGCTACCGTTCAGTTTGCAACAGCAATTCCCGTTGCCGAGCCTGCCGACTACAACGAACAGTGGAATGCAGGATATCTTGTAGCCATTGATAATCCCGATAAATCCTACCAATGCGGACAGGTTACTTTAAACGATGCCGACAGAGATTTGCTTGAGCGACTTTGCATGGGCGAATTTGGTTCGGGCGGATTTGTAGGTGCATCACTTATTGCCCAGTCGGTAAAGGACGCAATGTGCTTTGACGGATTTTCAAGTGTAGCCGAAATCATTAAAGAATATCACTACACAGGCAGTACGGATATTCCTGCCAACGATTCATGCAAGCAGGCAGTAAGCTATATTTTTGATCAAAACCACGATGCGGTTCAGCACAGAATTCTTTATATGTATAATCCTTTGCTTGTTGACAGCGAATTTCACGAAAGCCAGAACTATATTCTCACTTATGAAGATGTAAGATTCTTTGACCGTTGGGGATATTGATTTTTCACTCATCATCTTAATTAAATATTTTACTCCCTTTTGCAGATAATAGTGCAGAAGGGAGTTTTTTTATGATACGAAGAATAGGAGGACACACTCTCGGCTTTGAAGAAATGCCGACTATAATCGGATATGCCTCTGTGGCAGGCAAAAAAGAGAGTGAAGGCCCGCTTGGAAAAGGCTTTGACAAAATTATTTATGACAGCTACAACGGCAAAAGCACCTATGAGCAGGCGGAAAGCACATTGCAGTTTACAGCGGTTGAAACCGCTATGCAAAAAGCTGATGTAAAAGCTGAGGACATTGACTATATTTTTGCAGGCGATTTGCTTAATCAGTGCATATCCTCAAGCTTTGGACTGCGTGACCTTAATATTGCTTATCTCGGGCAATACGGCGCTTGCTCTACCATGGCGCAGGGATTGCTGATGACAGCCGTATTTGTTGAAAGCAAGGCGGCAAATATCGCTGCGTGCGTGACCTCTTCACATTTTGCATCGGCTGAGCGACAGTATCGCTTTCCGCTTGAATACGGCGGAGTTCGCACACCTACCGCACAATGGACAGTTACGGGTTCGGGGTGCTGCATTGTAAGCAACGCAAAAAAAGGCGCTTGCATAGCAAGGGCAACAGCCGGAAAAATAGTTGACCTCGGCGTAACCGACGCAAACAATATGGGCGCTGCCATGGCGCCTGCCGCCGCACAAACATTCATTGATTATTTTAACGACACAAACACAAAGCCGTCTGATTATGACGCTGTTTTTACAGGAGATTTAGGTTTGGTGGGCAGTCGCTCGCTGTATGACTTACTTAGCCTTGAAAACATTGACCTTGAGCCAAAGCACTATGACTGCGGTATGATGATTTTTGATTTAGAAGGGCAAGATGTGCACGCAGGCGGTTCGGGGTGCGGATGTGCAGGCTCGGTGTTTTGCTCTGAAATACTAAATTCCGTAAACAGCGGAAAATACAACAATATACTTTTTATGGCAACAGGTGCGCTGATGAGTCCGACATCGGCAGGACAGGGTGAGAGTATCCCTTCTGTTGCACATTTGCTCAACATAAAATTAAGATAAATTTTATAAAAGCTCTGTTCAAATCAAAACTCTTGTGATATAATAAAGATGTGTAACGATATTGTTCAGCAGTTGGTAATTATTTGCTACTAATATTAACAGCTTTTGGAAATTTAGCAATATCAGCGTTGATTAGGAGTTTTGTTATATGTTCGGACGCATTCAAACAGTTGACAACAAAGTTCTATATAATATCAGCAGAATGCACAAGCCTGCTTTAACCAAGATTATGGTGGCATCTTCAAGGCTGGGCAATGCCGGCTTTGTATGGTGGGCGATCTGCATACCGTTCTTTGTTGTACCGGAGTGGAGAAAAACAGGCTTTAACTTTGTTTTTGCCCTCTGCCTTGCTCACCTTATGGGCGAAATCATTATTAAGCATCTTGTAAAGAGGACACGCCCTTGTCATCTTCTTGAGGACGAGGAGCAGATTATAAACAGACCGAGGTTCTACTCGTTCCCGTCAGGTCACACTACGGCATCATTTGCATTTGCCACAACGGCGCTGTTAAGATGTCAGCCTGCGGCTTGCCTGCCAATTCTTATGCTTGCATTCTTAATTGGCTTTTCAAGAATTTATCTGAGAGTTCATTATCTTACAGATGTAGTCTGCGGTATGTTACTCGGCTCAACCTGCGGTGTTATCTCGGTAATTCTTTTCAACAACATTTTTGTTTAACCAATAAAAAATCGGCACTCTTTGAGTTAATTCTCAAGGAGTGCTTTTTGTTTTGCTATTTTAATTTTAAGTCGGCATTTTTAACGCTTATTAATATATGACAGGGTGCAAAAATCAGTGACATAATAATTAAAGGTACATTCAACAGCATTACTGCGCAAAACAGAAAAAGTACAGACGGAATTACCGAGAGTGCTACCGCCCTGAATAAGCAATTTTTTCTGAAAAATATCACCCATACAAGGCAGTAAGCTGTAACAAGCACTGTGCATACTATTATATATACAGCTAATGCGTTGTCGAACCAAAATCCAATGTAAGTATATGGTATGTTAAATATCATTAGGCCAAAACAACCAAATCTGCCGATTTGCTCAAGTGTTTCCACAATTTTGTTATGCCATAGATTTTCAAATCCGTTTTGTATTTTTATGGCAAATACTATATTCGGTATCATTATTACGGCAATTATTATTAAGCCGTATATGTTAAACCAACCCATTATAATTTCACTCGTTTCTAATGTAAAATTACATGCTTTTTCTTAAAAATTTTTTCGCTCGGTTCGTCAGAATAATGTCAAAAATTTTAGCTTAAATTTTTATCTTTGCACTTTGCCAAATACAACATATGGTGTTCATAAGCAGACATAAGTTCTTTATCTGCCATTGCTGATTTCAACACTGATTTTATTTGACTTTTTAGTCCCCTACATATGAATTAATCGCATAAATTTTTTGTTTAATTTTATTACTTGACACTAAAATAATACTATTTGTAATCAAATTCTTTTAACATTCAACTATTAACATTGATGTTGAAAACTTCTGCATTAATTGTTGAATTGTTACATTTCTGTAAAGTATTGGGTGTTACTTGTAAGAGGGCTGTAATTTCAACGGTGTTTTAACATCTGTTTTCACACTTTCCACATAGTTTTCAACATTTATGTTAAAAGATGTGTTAAATACAATTTGTATAATTTACAAATTTCTGCTGTTTTTTCTTTTATCAAGATAATTCTGTAAAATGATAGTTGCGGCAACTTCGTCCACAACATTTTTCCTTTTTTTGCCCCTTGTATTGGTATCGTTCAAAAAATTGTGTGCGGTAATGGTAGTACCTCTTTCGTCTTGCAAATCGACTTGCAAACCTGTTTCTGTATGAAGTCGCTCGGCAAAGGCTCTTGCGTTCTGCGCACTCTCGCCTTCACTGCCGTCCATATTCTTAGGAAGTCCCACAACTACTATTTCAGCCTTTAAATTCACAACGGTTTCTTTCACTTTTTCAAAAAGTTTTTCGGGTGACTTTTCAAAAATTACCGTATGCGGCGAGGCTAAAAACTCCGTCTTATCGCAAACTGCTATACCTGTTCTTGCTTTGCCCAAATCAACTGCCGCTATTATCATATTAACATCCTTTCAAAAAAAGGGAACCCTGCCGAGTTCCCCCTATTCATATTATCGTAACGGTCTTTTTACATTCGATGCAACCTTGAACACATCACTTGATTTGCCAAGCACTACAAGGTGGTCGTTTTCATCAAAGACATAATCGCCGCCAAGGTTCAGATTAAGTTCATTATCATTTTTTACCGCAATAATATTAATGTTATGTTTGCGGCGAACATCAACATCCTCTACCTTTTTTCCAATCCACGATGATACAACGGGAATTTCAAAGATAGAATACTCCGATGTAAGTTCGATATAATCAAAAATATTGTCTGCATTGTATCTTACCGCAAGGTTTTCGGCAATCTCTTTGCTGGGGTATACAACCTCGTCAGCGCCTATTTTCTTTAAAAATTCAACCTGTCTTGACCTTTTAGCCTTTGCAATTACATACTTTGCACCGAGTTCCTTTAAAATGGAAGTAATTTCGAGAGAGGCATAAAAATCCTCACCGATTGTCACAAAGCAATAATCAAAAGTATTAACTCCTATAGATTTCAAAATTCCGTCTGTCGAGCAATCACCGCAAAAAGCATCGCTGAATTCAGGTGAAAGCTCCTGTATGAGTTCCTCGTCCTTGTCTGCAATCATTACTTCATTGCCGAGGTCCTGCATTTTTCGTGCAAGATAAATACCCATTGTTCCCATTCCGATTACAAGTACCGACTTCATAAATATTTCTCCTTAACCGATTAATATCTGTTCTGTAGGGCGCTTTACAGGTGCTTCGGGTTTTCTTTGTCCAAACACAAGCACAAGCGAAAGTCCGCCGATTCGTCCGCCATACATCATTATCATTAATATTATTTTTGAAATTACCGATATTTGGTTTGTTATGCCTTTTGACACTCCTACAGTGCCTGCCGCCGAGGCGGTTTCAAACAATACCTGCGACATACCGAATCCCTCTACGCCGCAAATAATCATTGACGAAAGCATAACCGCAAAGAGATAAATCAAAATAATTACCGCCGACTGCTTAACCACATCAGACGCAATTCTGCGCTTAAAAGTGTTTATATCGTCACCGCCTTTCGCCATTGCAAATACCGCAATCACAACCACCGCTATTGTAGTTGTTTTCAGACCGCCCGCCGTTGAACCCGGGCAACCGCCTATAAGCATAAGAATAAGCGAAAGCAATGTGCCGGAATCCGAGAGATTTGAAAGGTCAATTGTATTAAAACCTGCCGTTCTCGTGGTTACCGACATAAACATAGCGTTTACAATTTTTTGCGGAACAGTCTTGTCGGCAAGCTCGCCGTTGTATTCAAAAATAAAAAAGCCAAGTCCGCCTGCGACAAGCAAAATTGCCGTTGTAACAAGAACTATTTTAGTATGAAGCAAATATTTAGAAAAATGAAATTTATTTTTTAAAATGTCATTCCACACAATAAAGCCGATACCGCCGATTACAATAAGCGACATTATAATTATGTTTACGTAGTAATCATTTGTATAGTAAGTCAGCGAAGAATACGGTTGGCGAAATCCCATAAGGTCAAAGCCTGCGTTGCAAAAAGCCGAGATTGCGTGGAAACAGCTATAATATATTCCCTTTAACATTCCCATTTGCGGACAAAAGCGAAAGGCAAGTAATACAGCACCTATTCCCTCAAATATAAAAGTACCTCCGACTATTTTCTTAACGAGTTTTAAAGTACCGTCAATTTGAGTATTGCCCGATGACTGCATCATCATTTTGCGTTCACGCATATTGATTTTTTTGCGCAGAAATATGGAAATCATTGTAATTATGGTCATAAGACCAAGACCGCCGATCTGAATCATTGCCAAAATAACAAGCTGTCCGAAAATTGTCCAATGAGTAAATGTATCAAATACAACCAATCCCGTAACACAGGTTGCGCTTACCGATGTGAAAAGTGAATCAATAAAATTTGTCCATTCCCCTGTTTTCGAGGAAATCGGCAGGCACAAAAGGAAAGTTCCAATCAGTATTACAGGAATAAAGCTCAGCGCTATTATTCTTGTGTAGCCGAGCTTAGATATTAACTTGCTTATCATTAAGCATTCACCGCCTTAAATTCTATTGTATCATATTATATAACAATTCACAACAATAAAATGCCCCTGCAAGCATTTTTGCAGGAGCATAAATTCAAAATAAATAATTAAGACGCAATATGAAGTATAAGCGTTACGATTCTGATTGCAAAGAGAGCAGCTGCAACCCACATAACAGGGTGAATCTGCTTGATTTTGCCTGTAACGATCTTGAGAACAACCCAAGAAATGATACCGAACATAATACCTGTTGCGATTGAATATGCAAATGGCATCATAATAATTGCAAGGAAACCGCCAACTGTATCGGCAATGTCAGACTCAAAGTCCATCTGAGTGATGTTTTTGAGCATTAAAAGACCAACGAATACAAGAGCCGGAGCTGTTGCAAATGATGGAATTGCAAGGAAAATAGGATAAAGCGGAATTGCGATAATGAAGAGAACACCTGAGGTCAAAGCTGTAAGACCTGTTCTGCCGCCCTCTGCAACACCTGTGGTTGACTCAACATAAGAAGTTACAGTTGAAGTACCAAGGCAAGCACCTACGCAAGTACCTACGGCGTCAGCCATCAAAGCCTTGCCAACTCGTGGGAGTTCGCCTTTTTCGTTAAGAAGGTTGCCCTGCTGAGCAACACCGATGAGTGTACCTACTGTATCGAAAAGATCTACAAAGAGGAATGCAAATACGATAACAGCGAAGTTTACTACATTCTGAGCCACATAAGCAAAGTCAAACCTAAATAAAGTTTCTGTTGCCATATTCTGAACAGGAGCGAACGCCATATAATTTGAGAAATCAGGAAGAAGTGATGTGCCCTGATACCAGCCGCAAAGCTGAGCAATAATACCTAAAATATAAGTAACGATGATGCCGATAAGGATTGAACCCTTAACCTTGAAGTGCCACAAAGCGGCAACTACAAGAATACCTACAATAGCAAGTACAACATTTGCAGAGCCTAAATCGCCAAGAGTTACGAGTGTAGATGACTGAACAGCTGTACCGTCATAGTAAGCGTCTGAAACGATAACGCCTGCGCCCTTTAAACCAACAATTGTAATGAAAAGACCGATACCGGCAGAGATACCGAGCTTTAAGTTCTTTGGAACTTTGTTTACAAGTGTTTCACGAAACTTAAAGAGTGAAAGGATAATAAAGATAATACCCTCAACAAGGATTGCGGTAAGAGCAACCTGCCATGGATTTGTAATACCCTGTGCTGCAAGCTGTGGAACTACTGTGTATGCAAAGTAAGCATTAAGTCCCATACCTGATGCAAGAGCGACAGGATAGTTAGCAAAAAACGCCATAATAAGTGTTGCAAATGCTGCCGACACCGCTGTTGCGGCAAAGACCGCACTTGAGTCCATTCCTGCGGCACTGAGCATACTTGGGTTTACGGCAAGTATGTAAGCCATAGCGAGGAAGGTGGTAACGCCGGCAACAATTTCTGTTTTTACCGTGGTACCGTTTTCTTTGAGTTTAAATAGTTTTTCCACTTAGAAAACCCCTTCATTAAATTTTTTATACAAAAGCCAAAAGGCTATTGTTTACCGCATTAATACTAAAAGTATGACATCTTTCGAGCAAAAAGTCAATGCTTTTGCGATTGGAAAAATTTTTTTGTAGGATACTATAAAATATTCCGTTAATTTTTTAACATTAATACAATAACATATTAATATGATAATTTGCTGAGAGATTAAACTAAAGAATTTTATTATAAATGTTTCACTTTTTCTTGCTTTTGCCGTTAATTTTACTCTGAAATCTGCCGATTATTTTAACGGTTTCAACTCAACAACAGGACAGGTCAACTGAGATGTTAGCTTTTTATAAAAATACGGCAGATTGTTCTTGATATTAATTCCTGTAACAATAACGGTTATGCCGCCATTTAAAGTTTTTGCCAAAGCATTTGCGACCCCTTCCTGTGTAGCTTCTTTTCCCACAAGATCAACATCAGCATCTTCAACTACCAAGCATTTAGAATTACCAAGGTAATTAATCAGCTGATTTTCGTCTGTCAAACTGTTGCTTATGTAATGCAAAAGTATTTCTATTACCATCTCGCACGACATTACATTAACTGTCCCCTCGGGTTCAGAACTCAATAACTCTCTGATAGCGTGCGTTTTTCCAAAGCCCGTAGGTGCATCTAAAATAATAAACTCGGCAGCTTTTTTATCCAATTCCATATGTTTTAAATAATTCTTTGCCCTTTTTCTCCACATTGCCCTCTTTAAAATAATTTTTATATTTGATTTCTCGCTGCAGGCATTATTTAAGTATAACATATAACTATCCCTCCATTACATAAAATTATTTCTTGCTCACTCTGATAAACCTACATAAAAAGCAGATAAAATTTAATGGCAAATAATCTGTGCTCTTATAGCAAAAGACTTTCCGTTAAAGAGTAAAACGCCAAACAAAAAATCCGACCTTTTTAAGATCGGATTTTTTATTTTAGCTGATTTTTAAAATTATAAATCCTTACCGCAGCACTTCTTGTACTTTTTGCCGCTGCCGCATGGGCATGGGTCGTTTCTGCCGATTTTCTTGCCTTTACGGATTGTCTTATTGGCAGTGTCTGTACCGTCACCGGAAGTTTCTACCGGCTGAGCAACCTGCTCACGCTTTAAAGCAACTTCAATAGGGCTTTCCTGCGGCTCTTCGTCCTCGCCGTTATTAAGTACAACCTGATGTGCAGCCTGAGCCTGCTTTAATGCCATACGCTTGGCAGCCTCGATAGCGTCCTGACGCTTTTTAACCTCATATACTTTTTTAGGCATAATAAGCATCATCTTTACTGTATCTTCTCTGATGCTCTCGATCATCTCGTCAAACATATCAAAGCCTTCAATACGGTACTCAACAACAGGGTCGTGCTGACCGTATGAACGGAGTCTGATACCTGACTTGAGCTGATCCATATTATCAATGTGATCCATCCAGTGAGTATCTACATTCTTGAGGAGATATACTCGCTCCATTTCACGAATTGTTTCGGCAGGTAAAAGCTCCTCGTTCTCTTTATAGATAGCTTTTGCATCTTCAATAAGCATATTCTTAATGTCTTCAGGCTCCATATCTTCGAGGTCTTCCAGATCAAAGTCATAGCGGCTCTCATCCCTGATAAGCCAATCCTTGTAGTAGTCCTTAAGGCTCTGGAGATTCCAATGTTCACGAGGTCCTTCAGGGAGATACTGCTTAACGCTTGTTGCGATTGTATCCTCAATCATCTTGTAGATTGTATCGTGTAAATCCTCGCCGTTAAGCACCTGATCACGCTGACCGTAAATAATTTCTCTCTGCTTGTTGAGAACATCATCGTACTGGAGTACATCTTTACGAATACCAAAGTTACGGAGTTCGATTTTCTCCTGCGAGCTGTCTATGATATTTGAAATCAACTTAGCATCAATCGGAGTGTCCTCTTCAACATTAAGTCGTTCCATAACCATCTTCATTCTGTCACCGCCGAACAAACGCATAAGATCGTCCTCGGTAGAAAGGAAGAACTTACTTACACCCGGGTCACCCTGACGGCCTGCACGACCCTTAAGCTGATTATCAATTCGTCTTGATTCGTGGCGCTCTGTACCGATAATGTAAAGACCGCCTACTTCTCTTACCTTTTCAGCCTCTTCCTTGATTTCTTCTTTATATTTTGAGTTAAGCTCCTCAAATGTCTTTCTTGCGTTGAGGATTTCCTCGTTGTCTGTTTCAGCATGACCTGTTGATTCCTCAATAAGCTCATCTGTAAAGCCCTGCTTACGCATAGATGCCTTAGCCATAAACTCAGCGTTACCGCCAAGGATAATATCGGTACCACGACCTGCCATATTTGTTGCGATTGTAACTGCACCGAGCTTACCTGCCTGTGCTACGATTTCAGCCTCTTTTTCGTGCTGTTTTGCGTTGAGCACATTGTGCTTGATGCCACGCTTTTTAAGCATTTTTGAAAGTTCTTCCGACTTTTCGATAGAAATTGTACCAACGAGTACAGGCTGACCCTTTTCGTGAGCCTCCACAACCTGATCGATTACATTCTTAAACTTGCCCTTTTCTGTCTTAAATACTGCATCAGGGAGATCTTTTCTCTGAACAGGCTTGTTTGTAGGAATTTCCACAACATCAAGCTTGTAGATTTCCTGGAACTCCTCAGCCTCAGTCTGAGCAGTACCTGTCATACCCGAAAGCTTTTTGTAAAGACGGAAGTAGTTTTGGAATGTGATTGTAGCAAGAGTTTTGCTCTCGTTTTGAATCTTAACGCCCTCTTTTGCCTCGATTGCCTGATGCAAGCCCTCGTTAAAGCGTCTGCCGTACATAAAACGACCTGTAAATTCATCAACGATGATAACCTCGCCGTCCTTAACAACATAGTCAACATCGAGCTTCATAATGCCATGAGCCTTGATAGCCTGATTAACATGGTGCTGAATTGTAAGGTTTTCAGGGTCTGTAAGGTTTTCAATGCCAAAAAACTCCTCGGCTTTCTTAACACCGTTCTGTGTAAGTGTTGCTGTTTTCTGCTTTTCATCTACTACATAGTCAATGTTGTTTTCCTTGTAGTAATCCTCCATATCCTCTTTGGAGTCAAGCTCCTCAAAGCGCTGAACCTTTAATGTTCTTGCAAACTTGTCAGCCTTTGCATATAAATCGGTAGACTTGTCGCCCTTACCTGAAATAATAAGCGGTGTTCTCGCCTCATCAATGAGGATTGAGTCAACCTCATCGACAATAGCGTAAGCGTGACCACGCTGTACCTTCTGCTCCTTGTAAACAACCATATTGTCACGAAGGTAGTCAAATCCGAGTTCGTTGTTTGTACCGTATGTAATGTCAGCGGCATAAGCCTTTTTTCTGCCGTCATTGTCAAGTGAGTGAACGATAAGACCTGTGCTGAGTCCGAGGTATCTGTAAAGTTTGCCCATCCATTCGGAGTCACGACGAGCAAGGTAATCGTTGACTGTTACGATGTGTACGCCCTCGCCTGTAAGACCGTTGAGGTAAGCAGGAAGTGTAGCCACCAAAGTTTTACCTTCACCTGTTTTCATCTCGGCGATTCTGCCCTGATGAAGTACAATACCACCGATAATCTGAACAGGGTAATGTTTCATACCAAGCACACGCCATGCGCCCTCTCGGCATACAGCAAACGCATCGGGTAAGATGTCATCTGTGGTTTCGCCGTTTGCAAGACGCTCTTTGAGAACAGCAGTCTGATTTTTGAGTTCGCTTTCGCTCATAGCCGCATACTTGTCCTCAAGTGCAAGCACCTTATCGCAAATCGGCTGAATTCGCTTTAATTCTTTTTTACTGTAATTGCCAAACAAGGCTTTGAGAATATTCATATATTAATGTCCTTTCGGTATAAATTCTATTTTACTGAACAGCGGCTGCGCCAAGTGACTTTGCCGCCTGTATCATTGCCGCCTCAACAACCGGGCCTGCATAGGTAAAGCCAAAGCCGGAATCCTCTACAACGCAGGCAAACGCAAGCGGACAATCCTCGTCCTTTGCATAGCCTACCATCCAGCCGTTAGGGCCTTTATCCTCGCCTACCTCGGCAGTACCTGTCTTTGCGCACACTGTAAGTCCGCCAAACAGGTCATCGCCATAGTAATCGGTCATTGTAAAACGCATCATATCGTCGAGTGCCGCCGCTGTACTGCCGCTGAAAAGCTCGTTTGTGCTGTCTGAGCCGCCAAGTCCGAGCACTCCAAGAATTGAACCGTCCTTTATCATATACGGTTCTTTTGTTTTGCCGCCGTTTGCGATAGCTCCGCAAATAACAGCCATCTGCATTGGGTTTACCTTGTCATTGTACTGACCGACGCCCGACCAACCGAGTTGGTTTGTGTTTGCATCGCTTACATCGTAATTTCCCTTTGCGGTTTCGTTGTCGTCAACCTTAAAGCTGCTGTTTATGCCTGCTTTGTTGGCAGTGGCAGTCATTTTTTCTTCGCCAAGTTCAACCGCAAGCTCTGCATATACAATGTTGCACGAATGTGACATTGCCTCTTTAAAATTGATTGTACCATGCGCCTCAACACAGGTTACATCACTTCCGCCGATATCTTCTTTTCCCGAGCAATACCATGTGCGGTCATAAATATCGGGAAGATTTTCGATAGCGCAGGCTGAAGTAATTATCTTAAAAATTGAACCGGGCGCATAGGTTGAAGAAATTGTGTTGTCAAGATACACACCATCGTAGTCTTTTTCGTTTTCCTCGGTAATTTCGGGAGGTGCTTCGGGATCGTAAGCCTTTGTACTTACGGAACAGATTACCTCACCCGTTTTGTAGTTATATACAACGCAAGCGCCGTTTTTGCCATAGCCTGAAAGTACATCATAGGCCGCTGCGCAGGTGTCTGCATCTACTGTCAGATTAATGTCATTGCCCTTTCTGAGCGAATCGGGCATATTCAGTCCCCAAATAAGATTATATCCGATAAGCTGGGAACGGTATCTGCTCTGTAAAGCAGTAGAAATATTAGAAGAATTATCGCCTATTGTGTGCAAAAGCGAGGTTCTTACGCTTTGGTTTTCATTATAAACTCTTTTCCCGTCAACACTTTGAGCAAGAATATTGCCGTTGCGGTCATAAATTGTACCTGCCTTTGCAAGTCCGTCGGTTCCTGCGATGTGGTAGTTATAGTGCTGATCTACCCAGTCGCCCGAATTTGCAACGAGCTTGTAGGCGAAAAAGCCCATACCGCCGATAAAGGCTACCGTAACCGCAAATATAAGCGTACTTCTCCGTAATACTCTTTTCATTCAAACACCGTCCTTTCTCTGATTTATTCAGAGGGTACTGCAAAGCAATACCTCATTCGGTTTTGTAAGATTATTTTTTCACAGCATATGTTCTTTCGTCTGCCGCCTTGATAAATGCAATAAGTCCCCAACAGGAAAGCACACTTGAACCGCCACAGCTGATGAACGGGAATGTTACACCTGTAAGCGGAAGAATATCGGTTGCGCCAAAAACATTGAGTGAAAGCTGTATTACAAGCAAACCCGCAGCACAGCAGGCAGAAATAGAATAGAATGTACTTCTGCTTCTTGTTGTGATTGCTCTTGCATATATAACAAGGCAAGCTACCGCAACGGCGAGAGTAATTGCAACAATTACACCCATTTCTTCAGAAACCAAGCCAAAGACGAGGTCACTCTCCGATGCTCCGACGCCCTTTAAAAAGCCGTTGCCTATGCCGACGCCGAAAAGTCCGCCGCTTGCTATATATGTAAGCACATGAGTTTGCTGATAACCTAAGTCATTTGCGTATTCCCACGCATGTCCCCAAGCCTTAAAACGGTCGAGAACATAAGATTTAAAGCGCAACACAATAGACACACCGAATACAGCCGCCGCAATGGCAAGAATTACTGTTTTAAAGTCGCCCGAACGCATAAATGAGATTAAAAGGAAGGTCATAAAGAATATGAGCGCTGTACCGAAGTCACCCATTAATGCAAGCAGTCCTACACAAACAGCCGAGAATATAATAAACTCAAGCAAATTCTTTTTTGTCTGTAATCTGTCAAGTGTGTTGGCACCTATAAATATGTATATAATTTTTACGATTTCCGACGGCTGAAGCGAAATACCGCCAATTTTGATCCAGTTAGCCGCACCGTAAGTTATTTTACCGAACACAATGCTTATGCCGAGCAGTCCTACTGCGGCAATCATAAGTCCGTATCGCAACTTTGTAGATGAGGTTCTGTCGGGATCTTCAATAAACTTTATAATAACGCAAAACAGTGCCATTCCCACAACTGCGGCTATAAGCTGAACATAAGCCGACCGCTCCACCTGCCGCACAAGCAGCATTACGCCCACGCCCGTTAAAAACAGTGCAAGGCTTTCAAGCTCAAAGCTAACTCGCTTGAGCACCTTTGTGGAAACGAAGAAAAATGTCCACTCTGCCACTGCAAGACAGCCAAAAAGCACAAACGGCGAATATTTATTAGTGCCGTCCTGCCAAAAAACCGCCTCAACGCTCATAAAGAAATGGAAAAGCGTGATTAAAAGCATAAGTTTCCAAGACTTCATTGCAGGCTTGTCGTTTACCTTTTTAAAGAACCAGCTGTAACGGAGATTTTCGTCATAATCTTCGCCACGCAAAAACTGAAACTGCGAATTGCCGACATTGATAACATCATCAATAAGCACTCTGGTTCTGCCCTCGGCAGCCTCACCGTTTACATAAGTACCGCCTTTAGAGCCTGTATCACAAATATACCAACCGCTTGCTCTTCTCAAAAGAACGCAATGGTTTCTTGAAACGGCAGGATCGTCCACAACAATGTCGCTCGACTTACTTCTGCCGATGGAATTTTCCCAAAAAATAACAGGAAGTTTTTGTCCTGTAACTGTATTGTAAAGTGTAACAAGAGGCTTTTCGGGCCTTCTGCGACGACGCATTGCCGCATAGCACTGATATACAATTATAATAGCGTATACAGGCATTAACACTCTCAGCGCAACAATGGCTAAATCGTAAATTACCGTCATATCAAGCACAGGCATCCTCCTTGTAATCATAGCTAAAGTTATACATTTATCATAATACCGCATTTTGGTAAAAAAGTCAATAAAAATTACGGATATTTAGCGGTGCAACGCAATATATCAGTTGCTAATCAGCAATATATTTTTACATTTTAAGTTGATAATTATTTATAAGTTTATAAAAAATCAGTACATATTTGATAATATAACGCAAAGCAAAGCAGGCACAATAAAAATATCGTACCTGCTTTTGCTTACTATTTTTCAGAGATTAAGTTTTGAAAGTTCCTTTGCGGTAGCGTCAACAAGCTGTTCACACTTTTTAGCATTACCACCAAGCATTGAGCCAAAACCGAAAATTCCGTTTGTTAAGGAATCAAGAGCCATATTCTTAGCTGTGTTGCCAAGCCCTGCCTCCTCCGATTTTTGTATGGAAAACTTTTGAGATTCCTTTGAAAATCCGCTTTTCATTATCCAAACCTGATTTTGACTGTCAAGTGCCGGAAATGTAATAATAGTGGCAGCTCCGTGCTTAGTTAATGACGGTTTGCCCGCCGTAAACTCTACATCTTTGATAGCCTCGTAAAGACTCTCAATAGTATAGGAATTATTAGTTTTAATGTTTTTGATTTTTACTCCTAAAGCCATCGGTAACTCCTTTCAGCTATGTATAAAATCAGTTTGTACCCCAAACATTGCCGTTTTTGTCGGTATATTTGCCCATAATAACCATTATAAAGTCAATAAGCCAGCCGATACCGCAAACGCCGCCTGTAAGCAGCCAAATTATGCCTGTGCCGATTTTGCCTGTTAAAAATCTGTGAACACCTAAACCACCAAGGAAAAATGTGATTAAAATTGCTCCTGCTTTACTCATAAATAAATACCTCATTTCTTGAATTTTGATTACAGTTAATATAATACATACTAAAAGCAATAAATGCAACAATTTGGCAAAAAGGTCGATTTTCGGGCAAGAATGGCATAAATCTGATATTATTTCAAATATTGACAATCGTAACTTATGTAATATATAATTTTTTATATATAACGATAAGTGATGTTTATTTTGAGAATTGCATTGGCACAAATGGCTATGAGCAAAAATATTGACAGCAACCTTCAAAAGTAGCTTGATTTTTGCGACAAGGCAAAGGATTGCGATTTGCTGTTTTTCCCCCGAAATTCAGCTTTCGCCGTTTTTTCCGCAATACGAAAAATCGGATGTAACAGAATATGCAATGAATACAAATTCCTTTGAAATTATAAAGCTTGCCGAAAAAGCCAAGGGAAACAGCTTTTATCTCTCGCCTAACATTTATCTTGAACAGGACGGAAAGTTTAGCTTTTTCTTTACTTTGTTACCCGACCGATAATTTTCTAAACTCTAACCCCAAAAACTTTGACAAATAATAAAAAGCCGACAAACATAGTACAAAACTAAGTTTGTCGGCTGAATTTTTATATCAGATTATGCTGTTTCGGACAATCACATTCTTGGTTCTTTAACTTCAAATGTAAATGTTTCCTGTGCGGTTTTGCCGTCTGCATCCTTTACTTCTACAAGTACAGTGTGCTCACCTATTTCTAAAGATTTGCCCTGTTTTTTAAGTTCAGACATCTCAATAGTGAAATCGGCACTTTCGGAATAATCCTGAACTAAAAATCCGTTGTCAAGTGTGAACTTGTACTGATACGGCGCTGTTCCAAAAATTGCGTTTGCAGATATTGTAAGAGAATATTCATCATAACCTATATAATCGACATCTGTATGAATACCCACAATAACAGGATCTTCACTTTCATATGCGTCAACTACCGTATAATTATACAGGGTTTCCTCTGTGCAATCATCAATAGCGTTATAACTCCTTACCGAAACATCATAGCTGCCACTTTCACTAAATGTATAGGTAAATGTGTTTGACTCTGATTTTTGCTGAACAACCTCGCCGTTAATCAAAAATTCATAGCTGAACGGTGTAACGCCCGAATCCATTGTTGCGGTAAATGTTACAGGAGTGCCTGTCATTGCCTTTCCGGAATCATAATCGGCGCAAAAATTACGGATAATGTGTTCCGAAGCAGTACTTTTTCTCTCAAATTCATATTTTCCGGCAATATGTAATTGAATAAGTGTAACATCACTGACATCGTTTACACCGTTAAAATTGACATCTCCTGCATAAAATTGTCTTGGTGACAGTTCCGCATTGCCGGCAAGTCCGTTTTGAATAAGTGTAACATCATTGATATCAACTTTAAAATTCTCGTCAACATCGCCTGTAATTATAGGTCTTACCATCGCAGAAACCGAAAAAGCTTGAGCTGTTCCAAGCATACCCATTACAAGTGCGCCCGACAAAGCCGCTTTTATAATTTTTTTCATAATTATTATTCCTTTCTAAACTATACATCTTCACTGATAAAGTAAATATTTGTCGGTAAAGTTTTAATATTTATTTTATCTTATATTTAATTATACTATAAAAACGATGAAAATGTAACTGCAATAATAACAGAAAACAATTTTGTTTATTTGTGCATTTTTATTAAATATATGATAAAAATACATTTAAATATATACATCGTGAATATTTATCACTGAATTTTTTGAGTTAATAGAATATGTTTAATTACGCAACTATTCTTTACATCTCTTGTATAATTTAGTTGGTTGTTTATGTAAATTTGCTGTGCTATACTTAGGCTATGAAAGGTGTGAAAAATATGATTGGTATGAATTTAAAGGCATTGCGCAAGGCAAAAGGATATTCGCAGGAAGAAGTCGCTGAAAAAATGAATGTATCCCGTCAATCGGTAGCTAAGTGGGAAAATGACGAGAGTATTCCCGATGTTATAAAATGCAGTGAACTTGCCAATCTTTACGAAATTTCGCTTGACGAGCTTGTTCATAATAAAATATCTGTTGATGAGGAACAGGCAAACGGCGAAGAGGGCAAGTATGTGTTTGGCATAGTTAAGGTTGGTGAAAGAGGACAGATTGTTATTCCGAAACACGCAAGAGATGTTTTTGACATTAAGCCCGGAGATAAGCTCCTTGTAGTGGGTGATGTAAAGCGTGGCTTGGGAATTGGCAAGCTCAGCCGTTCTATTGCAAGCGATTTTGTATTTGAGGAATGAGGCGGTATTATGTCAGCAATAGTAACTAAAAATCTTACGAAAAAATATAAAGATAAAATTGCGGTAAACTCCATAAATCTTTCTATAAATGACGGCGAAATGTACGCTCTGCTCGGAGTAAACGGCGCAGGCAAGTCCACAACAATAAAAATGCTTTCGTGTCTGATTAAGCCGACAAGCGGTGACGCTGTGCTTAACGGATACAGCATTGTAAATGACAGCGAAGATGTTAAGAGAATTATTAATGTATCACCGCAGGAAACCGCAGTTGCCCCTAACCTTACCGTAAGAGAAAACCTTGAATTAATGGCGAGAATTTACGGATTTGGCAATGAAGATGCAGTAAGCAAAGCTCAAAAAATGATAGAAGATTTTGAATTGAGCGATATAGCCAAATCAAAGGCAAAAACCTTGTCGGGCGGCTGGCAAAGAAGATTGAGCATTGCAATGGCACTCATAAGTGATCCTGAAATTTTATTTCTTGACGAGCCAACCTTAGGACTTGATGTGCTCGCAAGACGGGAATTGTGGAATAAAATCGGCTCACTCAAGGGAAAAATTACAATTATTCTTACAACCCATTACCTCGAAGAGGCGGAATCACTCTCTGACCGCATCGGTATTATGGTCAAGGGCAATCTTATAGCTGAGGGTACGGCAGAAGAACTTAAACAAAGCGTTAATGCAAATACTTTTGAAGACGCTTTTGTAAAAATTGCGGAAGAAGGTAAGTAATTATGAAAGCCCTATCATTTGCGGCAAGAAACGCAAAAGAACTGCAAAGAGATATTTTAACCCCAATTTTCGGTATCGCTTTTCCGCTTGTTTTGCTCGTTTTGTTATCAATAATCAACTCAAGTATTCCGGAAGAGGCGCATATGACGCTTTTTGAAATAAAAAGTCTGACAGGCGGAATTTGTGCGTTCGGACTTGTGTTTTTGTCGCTTTTCTCTGCCCTTTTGGTAGCAAAAGACAGATGCACAGCCTTTATTATCAGGCTTTACACCTCGCCGTTAAAGCCGAGCGGATACATAATCGGCTACACACTTCCGCTAATTCCTATGGCTGTATTGCAAACACTTGTTACCTCGCTTTCTGCGCTGATTTTCGGACTTGAATTTTCGGCAAATATTTTACTCGCCTCGGTTGTAAGCATTGTGCCGGGATTTTTATATATTTCAGTCGGACTATTGTGCGGTACGGCATTTAGTGATAAAATGGTAGGTGTATTATGCGGTGCGGTACTCACAAACCTTTCGGCATGGCTTTCAAATATATGGTTCGATATATCGCTTGTTGGCGGTGCGTTTGAAAAAATTGCAGGATTTCTTCCGTTTATTCATTGCGTTAATGCGCTGAGAGCAGTGTTTGAAAGCGATTACTCGCAAATAATCCCCGAATTGCTTTGGGTGGCAGGATATGCTGTTGTAATTTTTGCTTGTGCTGTTTTACTGTTTAACCGCAGAATGAAACAGGATAAGTAAGGATTTTGCTAATGATTAAGGATACTCTGAAAAATAAAAAGCGATATGAACTCATCGACTCGATTCGTGGCTTTGCAATCATAAATATGGTTATTTTTCACACATTGTACGATATATTTATGATATACGGCGACGGTTCGTTCTTCACAAGTCCATGGTGTACGGTGTGGGAAAGATTCATTTGCGTATCGTTTATTATTATTTCGGGAGTATCCTTTAATTTTTCTCATCATACGGTAAGAAACGGAATTATCGTAAGCCTTTGCGGATTTCTCGTTACGATTGTAACTGCCTTGGCTATGCCGGAACAGGCTGTATGGTTTGGCATACTCAATCTTTTAGGTATATCAATGCTGATTTGCTCGGCACTGAAAAATTTAATAAATGCCGTTCCTCCTGCTTTGGGAGCAACAGCAAGTTTTTTAGTCTATGCCGTTACCTACGGAGTGCAAAACGGATACATAGGATTTCTAAACGCATCTATTTTTGAACTTCCGCAAGCCTTATACAGTTACAAATACCTCTCGTTCATAGGCTTTCGCTCAAGTGACTTTGTATCAAGCGACTATTTTCCAATTATCCCATGGATATTCCTATATATATTCGGAATCTTTTTATGGAAAATTATTAAGAACAGTAATCTTGAAAAATATTTTTACTTCAAAATCCCAATTCTCAATACAATAGGCAGATACAGCCTCGTAATCTACCTCGCCCACCAGCCTGCAATTATGCTGATTATGAATGTAATCTTCGGATACTAAAAAACAAACCCAAGTGTATGTTCTCCTGAACCTGCACTTGGAGTTTATTGTAAATAGCTATATAAAAAGTGTATAAAGCACAACACTGCAACAGAGGATAAATCATCTATTAATAAAGGAATCAATTGTTTTTTTCCTGTTTCTGCCCTGCCGCATTGTAATTAATTTTTCTCCGCATAGATGTAATTTGCTTTATCAAATTTTTTACTTATTACTACAAGAGGCTGGTACAAACGCAAGCCGTACGGATAAATCATTTATATTGCTTCCTGTAAATGAAATGATATAACGGCAGAAGAAATCATACAAAATCGGAAAACTCTATGGCATAAAATAAAAATACTTATATAATATTAACTATCGCCGCAAGTAAAAACACAATGTAGACAAAGCAACTAAACTTTTGCATTGCTTAATGAAAAAATACTTTTTTATTGTAGAACTATCTCTTTTATGTTACAATATTACCATTAGTATTAATACAAAAGCTTAAATAGTATAAAGCGATATCAAACTGTTATGCTTGCAAGCAAAAAAGCACAGGCTTTCTGTCAATGAAGTGCTTTTATTGGTTAGAATGAACAATACCACTGTTATAAAACATTCTGCAAACATTGTAACACAAGTAACTATGCATAGAAAATATAAAGCAACTGAGATAATTAAACTAGGGCAAAGAAAAAACTTCTATCTCCTCCAAAGAAATTATCAAATTAACAAAAAACTTTGTAGTTACATAGACAAGTGTTTATTTTGTGTTGGAATGTCAAATAAAAATAAGTTTGAGCATATAACGGATCTCAAAAATAATATGGACAGCTTATAAAAAATAAGAGCGTTCTAACTTAACTAATTGGCAAATTGTAGAAAAGTTTGCTCTTACATGATGTGCAAATAATCTGCTAAAATTTTACATAAGTAAAAATGTATAAAAATAGGTAAACACCAAAAGTGGAGACAATGTAATTGAGCTTTGATACGGCAATTAGGAAGCCTATTCAAAAACTGTATGTTGTATATATTGTTTATAGCGAAACTATCAACAAAAATACAAAGATAATTAAACAAGTAAAATAATAGCAAAATGCAATGATATAAAACAATAGATAAGGCGTGGTATATATACTTGCAGATAATCTTAAAATGTTTGATAAACTTGATAAAATCAGGTATTCACTCTACAAATTATACTTGTGTTTTTATTTTCAAAAATTAAGAACAATCAAATGATACACTAATAAAACTGAACTAATAACTTTAGAACCTCACTGTGAATTAAAATTTTTAGTTTATTACCTATCACTCTCCTTTTTATTATTGTGAATTTAGCGAAAATGTGGAAACCTGTCAAATTGTGCTTAATTAGATAATTAGCTTTAATCATTGGAAATGAAATTGAAATACATCTCAATTTCATCAAAAGATCAAATATTATATATTTTTTGTAGTAAACAAAAAAGAAAGGAAAAATATTATGAATGATAAAACTATTGATATTAATGAAGTAAATGAGAACTATTCTCAAAAGGATTTTCAATATGAAGAAAATGAAGAAAAAGAAAAAACAGAATTAAGAAGGTATCAAATAAATTCTTATGCTGTAGATAGAGCAATCGAAACTCTTATTAAGTGGAAACAAAAAGGAAAAATGATAGTTCCAGAGTTCCAACGGGATTTTGTATGGACATATGGCAATTGCTGTAGATTTATAGATTCTGTTCTTTTAAATTTGCCAATACCAAATATATTCGTTTTTAAAACATTAGAAGAAGGTGTAGAAAAATATATTTTGGTTGATGGAATGCAAAGAGTCACTACTCTAGAACAGTTTTATAATGGAGTATGGGAACAAGGAAATAAAACAAGAAAATTTAAAATTAATATTAAGTCATCTAATTGGTACAACAAGGCATTTTCTGATTTAGAAGATGATGATAAAGAATTTTTTCTTGATTATTCATTAAGCGTAATGATTTTTGAAACATCAGCAAATAGTGAAACAGAAGCTAATAATGTTATTTTTTCAGTTTTTGAAAGAATTAATACTGGTTCAGATAAACTCACTGAGCAAGAAATAAGAAATACTATATTTCAAGGCGAATGTTTAACAAAATTAAAAGAATTAAGTGAAAACAATCAGTCCTATATTAACCTAATTGATTTGGATAAATCTATTCAAAAGAGAGGAAAAAATATTGAATTTCTTTTAAGAATATTAACCTATTATGAAATATTAGAAGCAAATAATAGAGGATCTATTTATCTTATAGATGGTGTTGATGAAAGTAAAATAACCACATCAAAAACAGTTATGTTAAATAATTATCTTTCATATGCAAATTCCGGTAAAATTGAATATATATCTAAGCTAAATGACATTGTTGAGGCTTTGGAAATAATAAATAATGTTTCAAGTGATGCATTTTATAGTGTGAAACGTGATAAAAGTGGAATTGGAGCTAAAGTTCATCAAATATTTTCTGAAGCACTAGTAATCGCAATTATTAAGAATAATTTTAAAGTAAATATTAGTCCAGAAGAATTTAATAAAAATAAAATAGAATTATGGAAAAGCGAAGAATATTTTTATACTACTTTTACCGAAAAAACTACAGAACCTAATAATGTAGCTAAACGTATTAACGAGATGGTAAAATTTATAAACGGGGAAGAAATATGGAATTGATGACACCAGATCAATTGAGTAGTGCACTTTTTAAAAGATTAAAAACAACTCAAAATATGTTTGATTCTATTGAAACTACTCGGGAAGATAATATAGAACTTGTTAAGATAATTTATTTTAAATATTATTTTGATTTTTCAACAGCCATTGAGAATTCAATAACACAAATAATGAGTTGTAAATATACTGATCCATTTTCTGTTAAAAAAATGAAAATAGATGACCGTAGTACATCTAATTACATAAATAGCGATGAAATAAAATTATTGATTGACGAAATTGATGCTAGTATAACAGTTAATACAATAAAGGATTTTTATAGTGGCTATATCACGATAATTAAAAACGGTTTTTATAATAGTATTGGGAAAGATAAAAAAATAGAAGAATATGAAAAGTTTACAAGTTATTATAAATCAAGTAGGGATACACGCAATAAAATAGCACATGGTTTGTTAAACGAAAATGTAAAGTATGATAACACAATGCTATTTAAATTTATGCTATCTTTTTATACTGTACATCAATACCATATTAAAGTGCATAGTGTCATCTAAGATAAATCTTATTTCGGCTCTATACTAAATGTTGGGGTAAGAAAAGAGCCTACAAAATTAATTTAAAAAATTTTCAAAAAAAGTAGAGCATATTTTC
>ERZ833822.441-NODE-441-length-49601-cov-4.166734_pt1 | contig 49601 bp, 55 predicted proteins | sample MGYA00519913_ERZ833822 | MGnify/ENA primary metagenome ERZ833822 (study PRJEB31850, sample SAMEA3708746) | human gut metagenome | biome: human gut; feature: human-associated habitat; material: faeces | place: China | collected 2014 ... | reverse complement strand
CCAACAAAAATGAAAATCTGAATGATTTTTAACGTTCGGTCTGCAACATCTTTTCTGAAATCATCAGACTGATACCACTCAATAAGACGTTCAATAAATCTAGGGCTATTCATATTAGTCCTCCTTTAGAAACAGTTCTCTTTCCGCACTTCTCCGTCTGATAAGGCCATTTGAGACCTTACCGCCCGCTTTTCTCCAGTTCATAAAAGCGTCGGCTGAGTTTTGATATTCATGTTTGTTTAAAAAAGCTACAGTGTCAGAATTTCGTGCGTTAGTCACTCCGATATTGAAAGCTAATGAAAGCAAAGCGATAAACTGATTTTTGGTTACTGGAACTTTGATTGCTGGCGCCAAACCACGAGCATGAGAATGAAGATCAAGGTGGAAAAGACGTGTGGCTTCTTCATTAGTAATAACATCGCCCTTCTTCACGTCTTTTGTATGGCCTACTCCGATTGTGAAGACGCCAGCGGAACATTTATAGGCTTCGAGCTTTCTACCCTCAAACTCTTCAATAAAGTCTGCGGCCAGCTCTGGAGACCAAGCTGAAAAAGGTTTAATTATCATCTTTTGTAGTTGTTTTATTAAAGTGTTGAAAGACGACGCCAAGAGACTCAGTGCCGAAATAAGAAGCGACACCGGCCAAGCCGAGCGCTACAAGATCGTCAATATTGAGTCCTTTGCAGATGAAATAAATAACAATGCAAGCGAAAGCTGAAGAGAAAGCCTTTGCAAGCAGTTCTAGCAGAGTAAATTTTCTTCGAGTACGAGGGTTGCGCTGAAGCTCTTTTCTGTAGTCTTCGATGTAGCGAATAATTCCGCCCGCAAAACCGAGACCAGTCAGAAAGGCCCAAAACGCAAGTCCCCAGTTTTCAGGGTCTTTATCGGGCATTTTTAGTCCTTGTAATTGTTGTTATTGCCCAGTTCTCTGAGGGAATTGTTATTGATAATCTTTGGGTAAATGAGCCTTTTTCTTTTCGCTCAGAAAGGCTTCCATGCAATGATTGGGTTGCCAGAAGAAGATGTGATCGATTATCCAACGCGGCCACTTTCTTGTACCGTCAACGGAGTGACGATAAGCGCGGGCGGACAGCGTTTCGTCAGCCATACCGCCGAGCAAAGTGTTAATCAATTGATCGAATGCAATAAGCACTTGGAATGTGTCGGGATGTCTCATTATTTTTATACCCTAACAATGGAATTAAAAGCGCTAATACTGTGAATATCCAACCATTGCCGTAAGGTTGGGCAAGAGCAAAACCGATTGGGCAAACAATCATTGCAACTCCCGTTGCAATTTGAAGTCGTTTAACATCAAAGCGATTAGCTAAAGAAAGAATTGTGGGTACGCTTGCAACCGTTCTTAGCGTCCCGTAGAGCAAGAACAGATCAACGATAGTCAGGTTATCTAACCAACAAAATAAAACCGTCAGAAGAGCGCAAAAGCCGATTATCGTGACATTTTCTTTGCCCTTTTTCGCCAACGCTCCGATTGCGCAAAGATTGGAATCAACAGTTGCGATTAGGGCTGACAGAACCGCAACCGCTAGAAGCATCATCGGGAAGAAAGAATTTGCGAAGTTTTGTAGTTGCCAATTTTCAGTTGTCGGGGCGCTAAAACCGATAATTGAGAAAAGTAACGGGATGGTTGCGAAAAACAACCCTGCAAAACAGAACGTTTTAAACCTGTTCCCTTTTTCGATGCTATTGGCTCTTTGCCAAAAAGTTGTGTCCGCATAAGGAGCAGATAAAAGACCAATCGCTGTCGGAAGCCCAAAACTTAGAAACAGAGAGAAGGCATCAAACGGAACATGTCCTCCGAAGTGCATAACTGAATTATTGTCTGCGCAAAGAATCAAGACTAAACCGCAGAGAAAGATAACTTCATACTTAAAAGCGTCTGTTTTAATGCAGGCTTTTAAGCCCTTTCCCCAAATAATCAAAAGAGATAATCCGAGAATGGCGAATGCACTGACAAGTCTAGGTACTCCGAACCACTGAGAAAGCAGAGCGTGAATGCCAAGAATTTGTACAAACGTTGAACCGATAAGAAGAGCGCTTGTGATTGTTAGATGTTCTGCTTCTTGAACTTTTCCAACCTTCTTAACTGTCTCTACTGCTGTTGAAAAATCAATGTCGAATTTGTCACAAACAAAGCCAAAGATCAGTAAAGTCAGAACGTTCGGGATTAGGAACATTAAAAATCCCGAAAGTCCGTATTGATAAGCGATCTGACTTGAGACAAATAACGCTGGCGCCCAAATCCAAGTAGAAGCAATAGACTTAGCATAAGAGGCCGAGTTTAAGCCTCTCGCAACTAAATATTTATTTGTACTCATCCTTTAAATAAAGGTCTCTTACTTTGTTATAAAGATGGAAGTAATTGACACCGTGAGTTTCGCTCATACCTTTGAATTTGAACTGACGGTAACCTTCTGTATCGTGAATTCCGACCCTTGTATCAATATCTTCGGTTAAAGCCCAAGAGTTCTTTTTCCCTTTGTTATTTAGATAATTAGCGTCGTTTAGGTATTCATAGATGTACTTCTTTAACGGACGCTTGTAGAACTTGTTGACTTGATTAACGTTCACTTCTCTCAATCGGGAAAAGCGTCTTAATGAATAGCGCTGAAAATCAAGGTGAGCGAAAAACGGAACAAACTTATCTCTCATTGCTTGCGTTTCGCAAGCAAGCTGAGATTCATCAATGACGTAAGTCCATTTGCAACCGAAGTTATAAAGCCACGCAAACTCGCAAAACTGTTCGAGCTTTAAGCCGAGTACGCTTGCGTATTCTTGATAAACGCTCTCGATAACATCGAAACTTTTATCTGTTAGATGAATGTTTCTCTCCGTCATCGCTATTTTCAAAGCGTCAATCCACGGTTCGTTGTAAAGAGAAACGTTTCTTAAATGAATGTCTGAACCAAAAAGCTGATCGGCGCACCAGCCCGTAACGATCTTCCCTTCGAACCTTGAATATTGTTTGCGAACTTGATTATCTTCAATCAGATTAACTTTGTGATTCAGCATCCATCTATAAAAGAACGGATATTCTTCTTTAGAACTTTCTGCATGGATAACAGTTAAATCTTGAGGCTCTAATCCATTTCTAAGAAGTGCAACAATTACGCAAGTTGAATCAACGCCGCCAGACCAAGACACCGCAATAGGCTGATTAAAAGCCAGTATTCTTTGTGCTTGAGTGTCAATGACATCGTTAATTTTTATTTCTCTTGGAAGCTCTTTTACTTCAAGCAGAGCTTTGGCATCAGCGTCAAGTTCATTGCAAATTCTTAATGGACTGAACTTGTTTAAAAAACAAAATCGGTCTCTGCACCACCAGCCCGCAAAGAGTCTGTTCATTACGGACAGTGGGTCAGAATAGTCATTTACAAAGATTCTTCTTGCTGAGAATAATTCTCTAGTCATATACGATTACAAGCTCAGGAAGTTCGGCGATTAACTCTTCTTTAGTCGGCATTGTTCTATTACCCGCTAATACGTCATCCAATACGGCATAGCAGATTGTCCAGACTTGAGAGCGCCATGCTTTGAACGCTTCAGCCTCTTTTGCGAATTTGACGTTTGTATCGTTTTCGTAAGTAATCGCCGTGAAGATAGAGTCGTAATTTAGCTCTTGAGCTTTTGAGTCCATGAAATTCTGTACTGCTTCAACAAAGCCCTTGACAATTTGTTCTTGAGTTTGAGGAGCGAGTTCAACTTCAACGGGCTTGTCGTCGTAACCGAAAACTTGTTCCAGATTTACACTTTTAACAGTGAACGGGACGTTCATCGCTTTCAGTTGAGCTTCGATGTTTTTCTGCGCCGAAAGAGAGTTCTCGTCAACGATGATGCCTTGAATAATAACGTTGTATTTGTATGCCATTTTTGTTTTAGTTTGAGGTTGCGTCCGTGACTTCTTCGATTTCTAAATCTTCTGTCTTCTCGACAGTTTCCGAAGTTTCGGGAGTGACAACTTGTGTCGGTTGGACAGGCGTCATTACATAGCCGTCAGTTACCTCTCTTCCTTCGTCATCCCACTTTCTGACAGTGCCGTTGTAGTCACACCAAAGGTCAGTGGAAATTGCTTTTACCGTCAGACCTTCGATTGTGTCTAAGGCTTTAAAGATTTTCCCCTGCATGGAGAATTTGTCATCGGTATCGAAGTTGCCGAGAATTTGAATTGTGTATCTATTTTTCATTACGAACCTAAGCCAAATGAATTTTGAACCCAAGGTGTTGAACCAATGGAGTTGTAAAACCTTTGATAAACACGAATGCATTCGCCATAAGAATTGCCCCCTCTACCGTCATTTGAATAAAGTCCAAAGGCCACATTCATCGCTCTGCTTGCGCCGCTAGCATTGTTTTTAACTGTTTGCCAAGGTGACTCAGTATTGGGCGTCAAATACAGATGCGGGGCATAATCCAAGCAAGGAGAAGGTGCAATATTTGCGGTTGAATCTGCTTGAACCGCCAATCTATATTCATGCTCGTAACCATTTTCTGTGTGGTAATGACAAATACAGACTTGCCAAGTGGGAGCGACATTTCCAAATCCGCTACAAGAACCCGTTACGTATAAATAACCACGCATATAACGTTGCTTGTGGCTGTAAGAGTCTTCTCCGCTACCATGATTACAGGATGTTTTACCTGAGTTGTACAAATTGTTAAGCGTTGCGTTATAAGCAGTAAAAACAGGAGTTGACCCAGCGCCCCTCAAATAACCTATATCGGTACCTGCTGAATTTTGAAAACCTACTGCATAGTTAAGTTTGCTGGAAGCCGAGAAACGGTTACCGAGGTCTTGACCGTTGGAACATTGAAAACCCAATGCTCCGCCGTTTGAATTGTTAATAAGGAATAAACTATCTAAATCCGTCCCTGCGGAATTCATAAATCCGCAAGTCATTTAGATGCCTCCTTATATATTACCCCCCCCCAGCGTAGATATTTGTCATTTTTCCGCTCATCATTTAAAAGAATCTTTTTCATACTCTTGTGATTTATTGCTAAGTTATTGTGTACGTAAGGGTGCTATTAAGAATGACAGTGTTATCTGTATATTCACCAATAATTCCAGGACTTCTTCTTGTCTCTCTTGAACCTTCGGTTAATGTGGCGGTAATATTAGATAATTCATCTAGCGCCGTAGAACCCTGAGCTGAAGCGTCATATTTAGTAGTGCATAATTTGCCCGACAGAACAAGACCCTTTCTATGCGTGCCAAAACTTGTTGTTGGAATTGTCATCGAAGACCACTTTCCTTCAACATACAATGGGTCTTGAAGCGGAAGCGCCGAAGAATATCGAGATTCGTCAAAATAACAGAATCCAATAAAATTTGGATTAAATGTATCGTATAGCATGATGCAGGGAATGGTTATTGTTTTAGTAAGACTCGATTGATTTCCTCTCAAATAACCTATGTCAGTCCCTGCGGAATTTTGAAAACCGACCGCATATCCCAATGTATTTAAATTGCTATAGCGGTTTCCTAAATCTTGTCCGTTGCTACATTGAAAACCGAGTGCTCCTGCATTACTGTTTTTGACTGCGAAGATTGAATCTAAATCGGTTCCCGCGCTATTTATAAAACCGCAAGTCATCTCTTCTCCAATTCAGCTACACGCTTTTTCAGTTTGTTGATTTCATCAACCGCGATTGCTAATAATGCCGATTCATCAATAGTTAATCGTTTAGTTGTTTCGTCTTCATTAACAATGTCAGGAACTTGTTCTTGAATGTCTTGAGCAATAAAGCCAATGTGTTTGGCTTTTCGTTCGTCTGCTTTAAATCGGAAAGTCTTTAATTCAACTTCAGGGAGGGAATACTCAGCTTTTTTAATGTCGGTTTTTAAGCGTCTGTCAGAACTTACTCTGAAGTTTGTGGCATAAACCCAAGATGTGGCTCGTAAATCTCGGTGAGCGATAAAGTCGCCGTTTGCATCAAACTTATGCTGAAAAGTAGTTGTGTTGGTTCCTGCCGAATAATTTGCATCGGTAATGTAACTGATGGCTAAAAAAGAACTGTTGTTTGAGCCAGACGAACCAATTTCCCAAGAACCTGTATTACATTTCATGGAAATAGCTGGCGAATAATTCGTTCCGTCGGTCGATCTTAAAAATGCATTATCTCTGCCGTTATACCAAGAAGATTGTTTTACTCCTCTGACTATTTGTCCCGTCATTGTTCCGCCAGCTAACGGCAAATAATCATGGGTGTGGTCTGAGGCAGAAGCTCCGATATCAGCAGGAGTTAATGTAATTGATTGATTTTCATCAGTTGTAACGCCGTTAACCGTTACATCAATAGGAATACTGATGTTTCCCATTGAATCAGGCTGTTGATTGTTGACAGTTTTTACCTTTCCCGCTTCTTCAATAAATGTGCTTAAATCAGTATCGCCAATTTTAAAAGCAGGCGCTTTTATAAAATTATTTTCGCCCGTAATCACAATCGAGCCGTTAATGCTCCCACCTTCAGAACCTATTGTTACTTTATTCAGTACGTTCTTAATGGCGGTTTTAATTTCTGTTTTTGTTTTCTTTGGCATTTCTAATTCTTATTATTTCGTGGCAATTTAAAACTGCCTATACTTTGCCTAAACCCATTTATTGAAAATGCTTGTACAATAATCTTGTTCTGAAGATTACCTGTCTGAATCCGAAGACGACAATTTTGAAAAAGTTATTGCCCCGATTGCTAATATCGTGAACTCTCGTAGTTCGTTTGTTTCGAAACTCGGTATTGCAGTCGGGGCAATTCTTTTATAATTCTGCCCCGAAGTTTGAAAAGTCCGTCTTCAACTTATTTGAACTTCATCAGAGAAGGGAATTAAAACCCTTCTCTTTTCCTTATGTCAAAGACCATTGAGTAACTAAGCGGTTATTCTTGCTACTCCAAATTCTTGCATTGCCCCACGCTTCATCAAGATGAAAGTCTGGAAGATCATCTCTACTGCCCTTCAAGATAATTTCTCCGCCCTCACCATTGTATCTGTTAACGACAATTAACTGAGTTTGCGTCTCGCCATTTAAGTACGTGGTGCCGTTAATCGTGAAGTTGGAATTGACTCTACCCGCTCCGTTTATCCAAGTTGTTCCGTTTACTGATAAATCTTTTTGGGCGACAGTCGGGCCATTAAACCAAGCTGTTCCAACAACTGATAAATCATCGGAAATTGAAACTTGTTTAAACGAAACTACCCCCCCCCACTTCAGCTTTCTTTTCGAGTGAGGTTTTGATTAAGTCGATACAGTCTTTTAAAGTCTTTGTCATTTACCAAAAACCACAATGTTTAATTCTCTAGGCGCAACTGCCAATACTTCATTTGTTGTGCAATCAAAACGAAAACCTGTAGGCTGAACATCAAAAACGCCCGTGTTTTCTCCACCCCAGCCACCCGTTTCAACGCTTATTAAAGGTTCGTATTCTGAAGAAGAATAAGGAGTTTCGAAAGAGATTAAAAAGGTTGCTCTGGCTTTTTTGTTATCGTCAGGATTAGGTCTCCAAGCAACAGAGGAAATATTGAAAGAGTCAGTACAAACAATATTTGTGACATTTACTGATTCTCCGCTTCCTGTTGCCGTGATCTTAAAACGACCACGGGCAATTATGCGTCCTCTACCTTCAATTTCGTTTATTTTGTTCTTGTTTTCGTTTATCTTTTCTTTGTTTGTCAACAAATTAGATACTAATTTTGTGCTGATGTCTTTCAAAGTTGTCATTCAATTCTTTCCCATATCGCATAAACTGCGAACGGAGGAAGATTGTTATGAGCTTGAGAACCACCAGTTGAAGCAGTTTGCAGATCTTTATTTGGGTCGCCAGCACCGCCGCCACCAGTGGTCGAACCGCCCAATCCTTGCCATGACAAACCATATCCGATTGTGCCAACGTTTAAGTCAACCTGCCAACCACCTTCGTGCTCGTAAGACCAATAAATACCTCTGTGGTTGTGTCTCGGCATTTCCTGCACTGTAAGCGTATGACTTTCTTCACCGCCAGTCTGACCGATGGGACGATTCTCAGAAGCTCCGTAAATAAATCTTCCTTCAATTCGCTTCCATTTAGAATACCCCCCCCCGAATAGAATTACATCGGGGTTACGGTCGTCACTAGTGAAGAAAAGCGAGCCAACGGGATGTACCGCAAGCAAAACTTCTCTGATTAGTTCTTTTAAATCTTTTTGTTCTGTCATCTAAGCTATTCGTTTCCAGAGATTGGTAAGGTAGTAAGGAGGCATATTGTTGTGTGGTTGAGAGCCACCAATTGATTGATAAGGCTGATTATTCGAGGGATTTTCGTAAGCCCAATCTTTTTGAGTTGACTGAAATTTCAAAACCCAAGACCAATCGACTGTTCCATTTGTTCCCAAATTTCCAGCAGATTCCCATTGAAGTCTGTGGTAGTGACTTGGCATTTCATCGACACTTAAAGTGTGAGAATATTCGCCTCCTCTTGCCCCTACCGTCTGACCCATAGCGGGAGCAGTATCTCTACCGAAGAGAAATGCCCCTTCTATTCGTTGCCATACCCCCCCCCGAACACTTCAGCGGGGTTAGCGTCGTTATCGCTAAAGTAGAAACTACCGACTGGGTGCGCGGCCAATATTGCTTCTTTGACCGATTTTTCGACTGCTTTATTGATTACTTCTTCTAAGTTCGTCATGCTGTTCTGCGCCACATGAACACTGATCGGAAAGGAGGCATATTGTTGTGCGATTGGCCTCCGCCGACGTATTCAGTTGCGATATTGCAAGTTGTGTTGCTTGCATTTACCAACGCTTGCTTCCAAGCATTAGTGGTGTTAGTTACTCCGTTGCTATTAGCCGAGTAATAATCATCCTTGTACACTCTATGAGTATGTCTCGGCATATTCTCTATAGTTAAGGTAACGTTCGATTCCCCAGCCAATGTACCAACTGGTATTGTGTCTGTTTCACCGTATAGGAACCGACCTCTTACTTTCTCCCATACCCCCCCCAATTACATCAGCGGGATTCTGAGAACCTTCTGTTAACCAGTAGGAACCAACGGGATACAGTTCGAGTTTTGCTTGTTTAACTGCCTTCTCGATTGCTTTGTTTAAAACTTGTTCTAAATTCATTATGCTGTTCGTTTCCAACAGTAAGTAACTACATAAGGTGGAAGGTTGTTGTGAGGTTGATTACCACCACCGCCGTTGACAATGCTTTTTAAGTTGTCGGGAACCGTAACGCCACCACTTGCAACAGCGCAGTCAGTGGCCGCCAAAGCATCAAAGTTTGAATCGTTGATCGTGAAGACTGCGCCAGGATTACTAACCATAAAAATCTGTTTGGTTATGTAGTGACTGTGCGTTGGTAATTCTGATGCCGTTAGAGTGTGACTTACTTCACCGCCCGTTTGTCCCTGTTGATAAGTATCACCTGCGGTTAAGATAAATCTATCTTTTACTTGTACCCATGTCCCGCCGAAAATCTCACTGGGGGGGGGGATAGATACATCAGAAAAGTAGTAACTTCCCACTGGATGGGCTTCTAATTTTGCTTTCTGAATTGCTTTTTCTAATAGTTGTTCTAAGTTCATTTACGTTGTTCTTCGCCAAATGTATGCACTTCTGTAAGGCTGTAGGTTGTTATGAGCCTCTATTCCTCCATTAGCAGTCATAGCAACTTGGGCTTGGTCGAAAAATAATTGGTTTGTTACGTTCGGCCCCTGTGCTCCAAAAGTTTCTTTTGTATAGCCCTTTGCGGTACCCCACGTGTCAGAAGTGACCAAAAATCCTTGAGCGCTCGCCGAACCCGTTCCCCAACATCCCGCAAAGTGATTAGAAGGTAAGCTATGACTATGTGAGGGCATTTCGGTAACGGTTAATGTGTGTGTTGCTTCTCCGCCCTCACTACCTACTGGATAAGCCGAGCTTGCCCCGAGTAAAACTCTACCTTCGAGTTTAACCCAAGTACTTACCCCCCCCCAGTCCAAGAATTTCAGCGGGGTTTCTGTCTTCTTCGGTAATGAAGTAACTTCCTACTGGATGCGCTTTCAATACTGCAACCTGACCTGCTTTATCAATTAACTCTTTGATCGTTGCCATTTAGCTACCTGCTTCTGTTTCAGTACCAGTTTCTTCGCCTAAAGCAGATTCAAGACTTGCGTAAGCCTCGTCAATCTGAGTCTGGAAGTCGTTCTTAGTCAAGTAAGTAGAAGTTGCTTCTGTCTTCTTCACATAGTTAGCTTCAACATCCGCTTTAAAAGTCTCAAAAGCTGTTTTTAGCGCTTGAAATTCGCTTTCATTAGCTTTCGTTTGAAGAACAACCTCATTAACCTCGTCAAACGCTTCTACAATCGCTTCACCGAGTTCGATGATGTCGTTATCAAGACTTTCGAGAATATCGACCCAAACGCCCTTTCTGCGCTGAAAAAGCCGTTGTAAGTCTGATCTAAAGCAAAGCATTCCCTCTTTCAAATTTTCTTCGGGAAAAACAATTCCCGCACTGCACGTAATGCTTGCTTCGTCATTGTGCAAAATTAACGGCAACGAGTCTTTTAACGGTGTCGTTAATTGAATTTCTTTATAACCTTGTGCCGCCATTTAGTATCCTGCCGCAGTCCAAGTGAACGTGCCTGTAGTTTTGTTTCCTTCAACATCGTAGAGCATCACGGTAAAGCCAGTTGTACTGACATTACTTACAATCGGACGAATTGCTTCTAAAGCATTTCCGCCTCTCATAGTGACGGTCACTTCAGGTGCGACACTGAATTCTCTTGAGAAGTGAACGATTGCGCCATAGTTCTTATCCGTTACGCTTGTAGAACCTCTGTCATAAACGTCATCAACGTCAATAGCCACATCAATTTGCTCAACCAATGCTCGGTCAGCCGTTGTAGCTTCTAAAGCTAATCTAAAGAGCGCTTTTTGATACTCATAGTCTCCAGTGATGAATTCTCTAAATGTCGTATATCCGACGTGCCGACCGCCGTTGCGCATGAACTTGTCGAGACTTTCTTTTGTCCAAATCCCTTCTTGAAAGAAGAGATCGGAAATAACGCCGCGGGCTACTTCCTTAATCGCATCATAGAAATTGAGTGACTGTGATTTAAATACGCCAATCTCTTTCTCGACCGTTGCCTCTGCAACCGTGTAGTTCTCTGAGTAATTTCTAATCCAAGCGATCTGTCGATCACATTGATCGAGCAGTTGCAGTGCCTCAAAGACCATGTGCTCCGCATCTTTTGCCAAATGTTCAGCAAAAAAGATTTTATCTTCGACATTTTTATTTATGTCTTTCTCAGTTTTCGTCTCTTCAACGACAAAAAGCTCCTCAAACTCTTTTACTAGAACTAAAAGAGTGTTCAGAGTGTCTTCAAACTCGATTGCTTCGCTAAACGGAACATGAATTTGTGCTGATTTAACTTCTAAGAAAGTCAGCAGTTCTTTGAGATTGCTTTCAATGTCAAAACGAAACGTTTTGCTTACCGCAAGGGCTTCATCTATTGATGCAGTGTAGTTTGTGGGATGATGCCAGAGCCAGTCTCGCTGATCATCCCAAGTCCCTAAGCCCGAATTTTCGCTGATCCATGTTCTGTATCTTGTCGAAGCAGGAGATACAACAATGGTTGTCATTAGCTAGAAGGCTGAGACATTGTGAAAGTAAATGTCATCTTAAGAGTATCGTCATCACCCTTATTGATAACTGGGAACACAACTCGGTCAATCAAAATGCCATCAGTTTCCGCATTCTGCACACTTGCTTCGGTCAATGCGCCTGTGGCTTCGCCCTTATTGAAGGTCGTCTCAAAAGTAAACGTTTTTGTGCCAGCAGTATGAGCGTATGTGGCTGCTTTTGCCATTAGCTGAGTTTGAAGAGCTGTCTGATCAACAGAAACGGCAGTAGTGCTTGTACCTACAGCGATGTAGCTCATAACAGCGGGACGGGCAGAAGCGTTGCCAATAGCGTCGGCAATGAAATCGAAACCGACATCAAGAATGGCATTGTGCTTATGAACAACTTCGTAGGAACCGTCTGCTTTGTGGAGTTCGGCTGTGAGAGAGCCTACTAATTTGAAGGTGTCAGATTTAATCATTTTATTATTATTCTTTAACTCGAAAAGTCTAGCAAAATTTAACTAATTTGTCAATAGGTTAATTAAGAATTCCCCACGGACAATAGTTTTATTTGACCCTGCGGGAATGCGGGTGTCGTTTTGAACTCAACTTGCTTGCCAAGAATGCCGTAACCAAAGCCGCGAGTGACGTTTGTTTGATAGAAAGCAATACAGAAGTAATCATCTGCAAGAAACTCAGTTTCAAAAGAGATATCTTTGCCGTCACTGCAAGCAAGATTTAACGTCTTTTCTTCAGTGTTGTAGTAAATCTTGTACCAACCAGTGCCGTCTTGAGTCTGCATTATCAGAATCTCAGCGCACTTATTCCGACCCTGATCTTTGGCCTTAAACCAAAAACTGAACTTGAAGTGCTCTGGCATATCAACTAACTGCCACTGAGCGCTTGTGATCAAGTTCATTGTCATTCCAAGAGCGTATCGGGCAGGTTCATAGTGCGCTTGAGCTGATATTGCCTGTTTGCCCGAAAGCGTATCGGTTGTATTTTCAAGAGAAATTCCTTCAATGTCTGAAGAGCCTAACGGATACTCAAGAGCAATCTGCTTATAAGCAACGATACCGTCTTGATCTCCTTCTAAGTTCCAAGCTCGCTCTGCGCCAGGAGCTTCAAAGTCGCACGTTAAATCTTCCCAAGTAGTTGTATCTTCACCTGTGCAAGCAATCGTTGTGACAGAGGTTGAGAAAGAGTTATGCGCATAATGCTTCTTGAAGAGATCGACGGGAATGATGTACTCCGAACGCTTTCTATCATCATCCATGACAAGATCGTCACCTCGATCAGACATATACACTCTGTGGTTAGAGAAACCTAATCCACGTTCGTGCATTTCGATGATGATGTTCTTATCTTTATCGTTGGTTACACCGATTTCATACCAGTCAGCAGACTCAGAATAAATTCCCGGCATACAGACTGCTTTAATCCAGAATTTTCTTCTTGTCTGTGCTCCAACCGGAATAGTCGCATGATTAAGTTTTGACTGACAAACAAGCGTAGAAGCTGTCCAGTTAATACCTTCTCGGATTTCATAGAAAGTAATATCGGTTTCGGGGTTGCTATCCCACTTCAGCTCAAGACGCTCATTAGAACGTACAACTTGGAAATTCTCAGGTGTAATCGGAGCATGAAGATCAAGTCGTGTCGTTGTGACGTGCTTAGAGAGACTGCCGTCGGAGTTAATCGCTCGAATATGGTAGTAATAAATGCCCGCTTTATCCTGATAATGAACAAACGAGTTACCCGCGAAGTTCGTAATAATCGCTTCGCCAGCATCCCAAGAATCACCGATTCTGATTTCATAACCGAGTGCACCTTCAACGGGTGTCCAGTCAAGCTGTAAGTAAGTCGAGCGCTTAGTAATTGTGAAGTCCTGAATATCGTCAGGAGACGGCAAAGAATCTTCAGCGTCGTAGTAAGTCTCAAGCTCAGTAGAAAGCGTACCAAGAACGCCTTTTGCGTAAATTTTGATGTGATAAAGGCCGTTCTGAGCGTTAGAGATCGTGTAGTACGGAGAGTTAACTTCAACAGAAGTCCATTCGTCTCCGTTGCCGTCTTTGTCTTCGGTTCGATATTCAACAACCCAAGAAGCATTGTTCTTACCAGCCGTCCAAGAAAGCTCAAGATTACCTGTTCTAATACCTGTAGCAGACTTAGAAATGGAAACCGAGATATTGAGGTTATTTGGCTTGCCAACATCATACGGGTCAATTTCAGACGTATTGGGAAGCTGAATCTCCCAACCCTTCTCTATCAGATCGTACTTGCCTTTGTTGTAGCTAATACAATCAATGTTGAAAGTGCCCTTGTCTTCGCCCTGAGCGATGTTTACGACACGTGCAATCTGAGGTACGAGATTTTCTTCTTCGATAATCCAAATTGCATAGTCAACGGGAAGTTCGGGCAAAGGTTCGTCCCAAAAGACTTCGGCTCTTGGTTCGTCATCAGAGATTTTCAGCGTTCTCGTGACGAATGTGTTGTCGGGCATCCGAATAGAGATTTTCGGATTAGCTTCACTCTTTAACTGCGTTACTGCGTCAAGAATCGCCGAGGTTGTTGCGCAAGACTTTAAGCGTCCGCCAAGCCTTCTGCCAGCATGATACGGGTCGTGAATCTTAATAATGTCGCCTGGAAGCACTAAAGCGGCATCCAAACCGACAGTAAACGAGATCATGTCGGATTCATACTGCTCAGTGTAGAGAATCCACTTACCAGCACGAATTGCTTGAGCACGAGAGGTACAGCCGAAAAGCGTTAACTCAGACTGTCTAACGCCCCATTTTTCAATCAATTCACGATCTTCAACATACTCTACAACCTGTTTGTAGTTTTGATCGGGGTCGTTCCAAGTGATTAAAGCAACCGAATGATGCTCATTTCTGGAAGAACCTGCGTAACGAAACTCTCCGTTAACAACATTGGCCTGAGTGAAAAGAACCGATGGCTCAGTAGGCTTGTCGCACGTAAAGTTTGCTTGACCCATTGCCCAATAGGTCATGCCTCTGAAGACAGAAGTAATGGAGTTGATTAACTCGTAGGCTTCTGAGCGCTCAGTAACCTGAGTGTTAATTGAGAATCGTTTTTCTTTTTTGCCTAAGCCGTCATCAACCAGTTCATCACAATAACGGCCGATCTCATAGAGCTTTGCTTTGTTGATCTGCTCGGGCTTAATGAATTCGCCTAAACCCCAACGAGTATTAGTCAGCAGGCCATAGAGAATCCAAGCGGGATTGTCGGTAACCTCCATCTTGAAGGTGCCGTCCCAAATTCCGTTATAAGTGTTGGTCTTCTTGTCATAGTTGCTCGGAACCTGAAGAATCAAGCCGTCAACAATGTAAGAACGTGTCGGAATAGAAGAAAGATTCTCAGCCGTCGCAGAGATACCAATGATGGCCGAGTTCGGATAATTGAGCTTTGTTTCTGAAATCAGAAACATCGTTGTAAAACTCAACGCAGCCACATAGTCATCATCCGCTTCGGGAGATAACTTAGTCAGTCTGATTAACCAACGTTCGGGCGCTTTGCCCTTAGAATCCCGCTGAGGAAGGTTAAACGTGTAGCTTCTTTGATACTGAGAAGAAGTTTTGCCTTCAACTTTTTGCGTGCCGTAATCAACGAAGTCATCGTTATTGATGGCGATTTCAAATTTAAACTCAATCGAGGTTTTCTTTAGACCGTTATCAACTCGATAAAGATAAGGAATGGAGACAGCGCAACGAACTTTGTCTGCAATTGTCTCAGTAATCGAACGAACAACAGGAAAACCGTTTTTGACTTCTGCGCCTACTTCAATGGGGATAACGGTGTTCTCATATCCCTGCATCATGTCCTGATAGGGCGTGCCTCTAGCTTCTTTTACGTAAACATTGTCATAGTTAAAAGAGCCTGTTTGGTTTTGAAGAGGAACGTCATCAAAATAAATTGATTTTGCACCGTCAACAAGACCCCCGATCTGACCTTCGGAGATTAAGTCCAAGACTTGAAGAGAGGCAATCGAGAAAAGAGTGTTTTTGTCGTTAGACTGTTTGCTACCTTTACTACCACCACCAGCACCAGCTACATAATTTTTCATTGAACGCCTTTTCTGTCTTTAACCACTTCAACAATTCCAGGCTTGCCTGTCGGAGTAACGCTTTGATCGGAGACGTTAATAGAGGAGCTGATAACGGCTGAACCGACCTTGCAACGACCGAAAATCAGAGGAACAGGAACGCCCTGTCGGGTTGTGTTTTGAGCGCCGTTGAAATAGTAGGAGGTTCCCTCTTCTTCGTTATCGTTCTTTTTTGTTCTCCCCATAATTGCCGTAACAATGGTGCTAATAAGCATACCTGCACCTGCAACAATCAATCCCTGACCTAAAGGAGCCAAGGGCGTAAAGCAAAGAATAGCTCCGACTACTATCATTACAGCACCGACAATAGCCCCCATCCACTTACCTGCACCATAAACAGTCGGCACGAAATGAATCTCTTGAGCCTCTTTATGCATAAGCATTGTCTTTTCGTCTAATGCTTCAATTCTTCCATCTGCGTATTTGCAGATAATCATGCACTTTTCATAGCGCTTCAGATTGTCTCTAATCCATTGTCCAAATCTTGGAACATTTGCTTGAATGAGTTGTAATGCTTCGGCGGGAGTATGAATATCTAACGTCCACTCTCTGCCGAAGTTTCGACCCATTGCTCCCTCAAGATAGATTTTCGTCAACATCTTTGTGTCTCCAATGAGAAAGCGTGTGCATCTGCCAGTAAGAACCGCCGTAGATGTCAGTGTTGGACAAACGGCTGTTAATGTGATGAAGAATCTTGTCGTCTCCGACATAGATTGCTACATGGTCGGCGCCATTTGTGCCCATCTGAATTAAGAAGATGTCGCCTTTCTTCGGTGTGCCGTTAATCTTCTGAAAACCGATCTCAGAGGCTTTGCGCTCAAAGTAGCCCTCTTCATTCATCCACGGGTCTTCATCCCGCTCCCATTCACCTAAGTCGATGTCGTATTCTTGTTTGTAGTAGTCTCTGAGGAGGGTATAGCAGTCAAACGTGCCATAGCAGTAATTTCTTCCGACCAAAGGCTGTACAAAACCAGAAGGTACAAGAACTTCAATGTTCTCGCCAAAATAAATCTCGCCCTTTTCATTTTTATGCACCTCTCCGATAAACCAAGTCATCTCGGTGTTTTCACATCCTTGCTTGTCTGCGTCGCTCGGTTTTGCGTCGGTGTTGCAGTGCGTATGCCATGCTCCGATAACTTCTCCTTTACAAAGCACTTCGGCGTACTCAGAAGCAGAGATTAAGAAGTTGTGTTCGGGTTCACCAGAGATGTTTTTGCATTCGATTGGGACGCCTTTCTTGCCTCTTTTGTAGATCAAACCGCAAGATTCTTTGGGAAAGTTTCTAATTCCCGCTTCTTTCATTAAATTAAAAAGTTCTTTAGTTACTTTCATTTAGCTTCTCGTTGCTCCAGGAAATCCGCCGAAGGGCAGAATGCACCCTTGACCGCCGTAGGAATACCAACGCACCTCACACGCTTTTAAAGTCTTAGGACACGTATCTTCTTTTGCGTTGGTTGTAAGTTTGTTGTTCTTGTCGTAAAAGGCGCCTTGATAATTACAATTACCGTCTCTGTAACGCCACTGACAAGAGTTTTGAATAATTTGTCTTCTCGGAAGTTTCACGCCTTGAAGGTCATAAGCGCTGGCTAATTCCCATTCAATCAAATACCGAGTTTCTGTAGTCTTTTTATCGACAAACCAAATATCAGTTGGGAACTCTTGCGTTGGGTCTGCCGAATCATTTCCGTTAGGAAAATTATCTGCGTCGAGGTATTTGGCGAATGTTCTTTTTCTGACAAGTTTTGCGCCAATTAAGTCATCACACTCTCTAAGCAAGGCAGAAAAAATGCCGTTGACGTTAGCAACTCTGAGCTTTGGCTTCGGGAGACTGCCTTGCGTGTTGATATCAAAACCTTCTGTTTCGATGGGCAGGGCAATATATTCTTTCCCCTTCCACTTCAAATTCGTACTAAAGCCCGAAGTGCCACAATGAAAACGAAACGGCTCTTCGGTATCTTTAGCATTTGGCAATGTCAGCTCATACATCTCAATTAAAGCTGTTGGGGCTAAGTTTTGTTGTTCTGTTTGAATTGTCATTATTCAAATACCTGTTCAAATTTTGCAGACAGCTCAAACACGCCGAAACTTGTTTGTTTACCAGTCCAAGACCTACAAACAAAATGAAGCGTCTCCCCTTCAGGCGTCTTCCATTCAAAAGTCTCAGAGGCGCCCCGCTCTCTCAGAAACTTCTTGATGGCGGTATGTTTTTCTAAGTTTGTTGTAAAAGTTACAGACCAGTTTCGAGGAGTTGTGTTGATTAAGTAACCCACACGAGCCTCGTAGCCGTCACCGAATTTGGTGACATTTACGAATGGTTGCTCCTCACAAGTAGCCCCTAAGTCTGGACTCCAAGTAAATTTCGGATATTCCATTTATGCTCCTGCAAGCAGTCCGCCAGGACGTGACTGCGTAACAATTTCTTGTCGAACAAGCATCTTGATTCTGTTAGCAAGTTTTGCCATGTCAGAAGAATCTTTGCCCGCCGAAGTAGCGTCGGAAGATTGAGTTTCGGTGGAAGTATTGTTTGTGTTGCTCACATTGATAACAATGCTGATATTGTTTCCGCCAACGGACTCGCCTGTTCCATTACCTCTGAAAGAAACAGGGATTGAACGGCCGTCAGGGAGTGGGACAAATGCTTCGGGCATTGAACCTTCGCCAAACACTGCAAGTTGAGGAGAGTTCGCGATACCACCTCGAGCGTATTTGTGCAAATCAATTTCGCCATTCGACGTGACTATTCCGCCATTGGCGTTAAACGAAGTGGGAGCATACCAACCTAAGTTATTTGCGTTTGCTACTTTAATTCCAACGCCACCAGCTCCACCCATAGAAACACCTGTTGGGCCAGCAGAACCGCCTGCAAACGCCGTTGCAGAACTGCCGATGCTCCCAGCTATTCCACCTCCCACTGCTCCGATTACCGAAGTAAGGACGCTCGTCACTGCATTAGCAGAACTATTAGCAGTTAAAGAAGCGATAAATTCAACAATGACATTGGCCGCTGAAGTAAAAGCATTTTTCAGCCATTCAAGAGGTTGGCCGCCTAATTCTAAGAAGCCGTCAGCAAGAGAAGAGATTCCATTGCCCATCCAAGAGAAAACTTCTTTCGTCGAACTCCACAAGGAACCAAAACCTTCAGAGAAAGAAGAAGTAAAACTTCCCCACCAAGATGTCATTGTTTCGTTGGAAGCAAGCTGATCTATTGGAGTATCTTCGCCAGCTAAAGCAGGGTTTTGGGCTTGAATTTGCTCGGAAGTCGGCGGGGTAACTACAGGCGGATTCTTCCCTCTTAACTGCTTTCCAAAAAGTAAACTATAGAAACCATTTCCAAGCATGTTGTAGGCTTGGACGCCAGCTTGATTTATGTTCGCATCTTGCTTCTGAGCTTCAACATCATCGCCCAAAAAACTAGCAATGCCCTTATTCACGGTTCCGCTGATAACAGACAACAACGGGGCAAACGTACCTTGAAGAATCTGTCTTCTAATGAGAGTTAGAAGGTTGTACGCATAATCACGCCAAGAATCGAGATTGCCATCAAGCATCTGCTCAGTCATGTCGATGAATCCATTCATCATCTCAGACTGAAGATCATCTAATGCTTTGGAAAGATCAGTCCACTGGACAACTAACTGCTGACCTGCTGTAGCGGTGTCTCTCAGCCACTTTTGGTCAAGCTCGGACATCTTCTGAGTGAATGTCTTACGAGCTTCGACAATGCTATTGTCAATAGCTTCAATTTCTTTGGCATCTTTGAGATTTGCCTTTTGCTTTTCTAGATTTGCAATTTTGAAATTAAAGTTGTCGGTTTGTTGCTTCCTGTCTGCCTGATATTTTGTCCAACTTGCATTCGTTGAATTCATACCATAAGCCAGTCTTTCAGCTTCGAAAGCTTTAATCTCCTTCATGTCCGATGCTGTACTGGATTTCAAATTGGCATGAGCGACAACTGCTTTTGCATGATTGGCATTCTCTTCCATTAACTTGTAAACGGGAGAGTTTTTGTCAATTTGACTAAGAAGTTTAGCGGCCTCTCGATTCAAGGATGAAATAGCTGTCGGGAGTTTTTCAACTCCGCCGTTTGCTACCAATTCAGAGGCGGCATCTAAATCTTCTTCGGCTTTTGCTGTGCTTTGAGCAAATTTAGAAGCGGCATTTTCTGCTAACTTAAATTGCTCTGCCAGATATTTCTTTTCGGCGAGCTGAGTTAATGTTAGCCCTGTAACAGGGTCTTTCTTATTCCAATCAACATTTTCAGCAGTTAACCCGTTCTTTTTGTTGATAAGGTAAGGAGAATCTTGCGGGTCTTTATTACTCTTAGAAAGGCCGCCGTTAAGAAGTTTCTGCAAGACAAAAGCTCGGGCATAATCCATACCCTTCTTACCTTGTCCCGCAAGTAAAGACAGAGTATTTGCCTTACCTTCATCAATCTGCGCTTGCAGAGCGTTCAAGAACTTAACGTTCTGAGGAACGTAATAAGTCGGCGTTGTGCCAAGAGGAGGCTTACCTTCTTTTGCTTTTTTAGCTTGAAACTCGGGGTCGTTTTTGAATCCTTGCTGACCATTCTTAAGAGTGTCAAGATGCTTGTTATCAGGTAATGTAAGGTTTAGAGTTGATTTAACAAAAGAACCCTTCCCGTCTTTTGCAAAGCCTGTAAGCACGTCCTGCGCAAACACAGCCTGACCATATTTTTGCGCCATTAGGCTGCTTTGCCCCTGAACTTTAAGCTGTTCGGGAATGAGGCTAGCTAAGATGTCGGAGAACTTTAGAAGAGCATCATTGTTGTCTTTGATTTGAGGAAGCAACTTTTCTAATGCTTCTTGTTCTTCTTTATACGCGCTGGCAATTAACGCATCTACTCTAGCAAGCTCCTCACGCTGTTTCTTCTTATCTTCTTCTTTTTCAGGAGTTTGAGAGGCAACCCAACCACGATAATCAAAAATGTTATCGTAGTGATAGGTCTTCTTGTCATCTTTGGTATTAAAGTATGTGGAGTCAATCCCCATACTTTTAATTTTCGCTACAGCCTCTTTGTTCTTCTTAACGTAATCGTCAAAGATCGGGTCGAACTTAGCATTTAATGCTTTTTGATCATTCGCTTTAGCTTGAGCTTCTTCGGCACTTCGAGTCAGCCCTTTGAGTTTTTCTGTCAACGAGACAATTTCGTCTCCAAACTTTTTATAAATATCAGAAGAACTTGGGTTGACAAGAGACATACCGACATCAGCAACAAAACCTGAAGTCTCTTTGTTTCTTCCTAAACGATTCAAAGCCTCTTTGAGCTTAATTGCCTTCTCAGTTTCAGGGTCTTCGGTGAAAGCAGATTTGAGGTCTTCGGGAGAGTTCTTATACGCTTGTCTAACTGCTTCTAGGTCATTGATTCTTGTCTGAATCGCATCTCTATTTGCCTGCGCTTCTTTAACAGGAGAATCAATAAACTTATCTTCTTCAGTTGAAAGAATCTTGACTTCGATAAGTTTCTTCTTGATTCTCTCAACCCAATCATCAATAATGTCACCGATCTTTTTGGTCTGACCGTCAACGACAATTTCAATATCGGCAAACCAATCATAAACAATCTTAGCGAGATCAATGCCAAGCATTATCATTCCCGCCATCGGAATAATTCTCAAAAATGCTCCACCAATCTTGCCTACAAACTTCGTAACACTTAAATACAATCCTGAAAGTTTGGTATTTGTTTTAGATACAAAATTGCTTAATGCATTACCTTCCTTAGCCAAAGGCTGTGAATAAAGTCCGTCAATTTTTGAATAAGCGGGAAGCTGTTTACCGTAAGTAGTACCTAACTCAGTGCCATCTTTGGCAAACAATTTGAATTGTCCAGAAGCCTTTAATTCTTGAAGTTCTTTATAGCTTGCTACTGCACTGTTAAGACGCTTGAATCCCATTGTTGCTAAAGCAAATGCGGGAGCAAGGGAGGTAACGGTAATAAGAAGTCCGTTCATTCTTGTAAGCAACGGATTTTCTTCGTTGAATTCTGCAACCGTCTTAATAAAAGTCGCCACCGAACGTGTAATGTCTGCAAAATCAGCAACTAACGGCCTTGCGGATTCCCCCAAGCGTTCCATCGAGGCGGAAAATTCTTGTACTGCAACATTCCAGTTACCCTTACTGTACTGCTCAACGAACCACTCCATTGGGTTCTTCATCTTTTTTGCGGACTCGATGGTATAACCCGAACGCTTTAAGAAGAACGGGTTCATAAAGGTTGCCATAGCCGTTGTGGTACGGTGCTGAAAACCCATCTGAGCAATCAAGGATGTGATTGCTTTCTGTTCGTCTAAGACATTAACGTTCTTAAGTCGCTTATTAACGGTATCAATTTGATCGTCGCGATAGAATCTGCGCGCTTTCTTTTCATCAAAATTGCCGTTCTTATCAAGATACGTGCCACGCAAGAATGCCCCACGCATAGCGCCCATCGTCTTAACAGGGTCATCCCACATACCCTGTTTATCTTGGAAACCAGCTTTAGCAATCTCTTTATCAGAGGCATTAAGAATTTGCATCGTTTGCTGTGCAATATTCTTAAATTGACTCATTGCTTGAACAAAGGTGATTCCTCCTGAAGTTTCATCAGGATTACCTTCGGTATCAAGAAGACGAACCATCTTGCCGTCTGGCGTGATGTTGAAAAGCTCCGCCATCATTTTCTTGGCGTTGATAGATGTCGGCTTACCAGAGGCGGTTAACTGCAACATCTTAATCAAGTTACCGACCGTGGAGATACCTGCGCCAGCTCCGCCGCCACCACCATGACCAGCGACCTTGATCTGTTCAGCGAAAGCGACAAGATTCAGCAGACCTTCATCAGACATCAAAGGAGCGCCTGGGCCAAGGTTTCTCAGAATCGTTTCGAAGTCTTTAACAGTGACCTTACCGCCCGTGACGTTTTCAACCTGCCAAAGGGTTTTGAAGGTCTTCAGCATTGCTTCAGGGTCAAGAGTTTGCTGTCGAGCTTCAACCACGCCGAAGTAGTTTTTAATGACATTAGAGATCGTATCGTCGGTATAACCCAACAACTTACTGCCCTGTGCATACTTAACGGCTTCTGGAAGAACCGTCTTGAGGGTATCAGGGTCAAAGTGACCCATAGAGGTCATACCAGCAAGCGTTGCGTCCAGAGCTTCAGAACGAGAAAGCAAAGAGCTTGCTTTCATCAGTTTGTCTGCGATTAGATCAAATTGACCTCTATCTTTTTCATTGAGATTCCAAGTATCAACTTGAGATTCAATTTTTTGAAGTTTTGCGACACTATCAAATGTTCCTCGGACGAGTCTATCTCCGAGAAAAGCTCCACCGCCAAACATCAAAACGTCACTAAGACCGCCCCTAATATCTCGCTGAAGGTAATGACGACGACGCTCAGTCTTTTCTATTTGTCTTTCAACTAAGCGATTTTGTCTTTCAAGCGTTTTAAGACGATTTCGTTCCGCACGTTCAGTTCTCTGTGCTTCGGCTGTTTGTTGCTTTTGAAGTTTTACTGCTTCTTTTTTGTTGCGAATAAGTAAGGCAGACTGAAGGGCGTCATGCTCTCTTAACCGATCATTGTCAACATCGTTTTTAACAAAAGAGATTTCTTTTGTAGCAGGGTCTCTTGCTGTTTTAAATCTTTTAACGTTTCTTAAAGCAGACTGATAAGCGTCACCGTTGTAATAGCGGTCAATATAAGCCGTTCTTTCAAGAAGCTCTCTCTTTTTAGCATTTAAACTGGCTAAATAGTTTTGATAATCAGCCCTGTTCGCATATTTAGGAGTTACCTTTTGAATCTTGGCAATGGCTTGCTCGTCTTTAGCGATTTCTTTAAGAAGGTTTTTCCGAGCACGGATTTGAGCATTAACTGCATTAAAGACTTTTAATTGACTTTCTTGGTTTTTTAATTGCTTATTAAATTCATTTGTTAAGCCAGACAAAGAAGCAACTGCTTTCGCTATAGACCCTGTAAAGTTTGTTTTCCCGCCAGAAAACTTACCAAATAAACTTTCAAAAACTTGAAGCGAACCGTCTAAATTTTGAAGTCGTTTTATCTGTTTTCCCGCTCCGCCTTTTAGATACGGATTGGTCGTTCTACCGTGAAGTTGGGACGCAAGCGAATTGGCACTAGTTGTCTTAATTGCTTGATCTCTAACCTTTGCTATTTCCTCAGCAATCTTTCCGATAGAAGAAGCCGCTTTCTCAGAGCCTTTTTGAAAACTAGACGCCAGAGCATCAGCCGCTTCTTGTCCTTTCTTTTGAACATCCTGCAACTGTTTCTCTAATTGATTAGTCTTCTTTTTAGACTCGTCAATCTGCTTTTGGTATCTCTGCGCATCTAAGTTTAAAGATACGGACAGTGAGCTGATAATATCTGACATCTTTCGCCTTATTTCTTATTCTTGTTGTTTTGTCTGCGAATCGTGTTTTTCAGTTCGTTAAACTGAGAGCGATTTAATCTTTCGCTCATTGGGTCAAATTTAACCTTCTGCGTTTCGCCAATTTGCATTTCAAGACTTTCACGCAATTTCTTGACCCCTTCTCCTCCTGTCATTCCAGTAGCTACAGCCACGTGCTGAAGACTGAGGTTTCTGACATCAAACGACGCTTGTATGCGGTCGATATTTGAACTTAATGTCCAAAAAAAACGAATCGGTACAGAAAGTAACTCTCTATAGCCGATTCCATAAAAGTGCATAACCCGACAAAAGAAGTATCCAAAGTCGATACTTTCGATTGTCGGTGGTGTTACTTTCCCTCTGCTGTCGCCTCTTCGGTAACTTCGGGAGATTCTTGAGGTTTGACAGAACCTTCTAACTCTTCGTCAGGGATGTCGTTGCGGATAAACCGAACAATCGTACCGAGCTGTTCAATCGTTGCTCCCATCAACACTTCTTCTGGCAGATCAGGAATGAATTTGCTAATCAAAGTCGTCATTGCTTTGATCTGATCTTGAAGTGTTTCAACGTTTGCGTTTTGCTTTTCAAATTCTGCAATTTCCAAGAACAATTTAACGGTTGTTTCGGAAACTTTGTAAGTCTTGCCGTTCAGCGTAATAGAACGGTTTTCAAGAGGAGCAATGGTGTCAATGTTTAAGAGTTTTGTCATTGTTTTGTGAAAAGGTAGGTTGTTAAAAAAATGTGCAGATTGCCCTTTTCTTTCTTCTTATCGCAACCTGCACAATAAAATTTAAGCAGTTGCAGTGATGTCGCCCATAGCGAAGAGTCTTCCTCTATCGTCTGTGTAACCTTTGAACTTCACTGGATAAATCTTTTCTTCATCATGCTTGTAGCTGAATTCGACTGAACCTGAAGTTGCGCACTTGTAAAGCACAAAATCATCTTCTCTTTCCCAACTTTCGTTAGTTACAGGATGAAGAACGAGTTCTTGAGCAATGTCGATTAAAGAAGTTCCGATAGAAGTAGGAACCTCGATTCTGCGTTTGGTCGCATCTTCTTTATCAGTGACAAGATACGCGCCAGGCATGATTGAAATGGCGTTTTCGAGCGTCGTTTCTGCAAGCGGAACCGTTACTTCAACTCTGCGGGAAGTAACAATTTCGTTTACAGGAGTATCGCCGTACTGATCAACGTTTACTTCGTGAGTATCTGTAGTAATGGAAACGTCAACACCACCTTTGGTGTATCCGAGATCAACGCCACCGAAAGAAACTCGGCAAACGCCTAATTTGATGTTTTTTGTATCGTAAACGCCAGCCATTTATTGTTGTTCTTTTGTACTGACTAATAGTAAGTAATTAACTACTTATATTAGCATCTTTTTAAAATAAAATCAATTACTTTCTGCGTCGGATGAAATCTTTGATTCTCTTCTTTAGGGCTTGTTTGAGATTTCCGACGATGTTGCCTTCGGCCATAGCCCAGTCCCAAGCGCGAGCCATGAACATACCGCCAGCTTCAACACCTGTGTCTTCTTGTTTGGCGATTGTCCCCTTACCTTTAAACCAAGGCGCCCCAACACTCGGAGGAAGATTTTCGTTAACTTCAACAGCGTAATCTCCAACTCGCATATTGTCGTCTGCCATAGCATTCGCATCGACGCCAATCACGAAGGTATTGGATTCAAACTGACCTTTTTCGTTTCGGAGCTGTCCCTTACCGCCCTCTCTATTGAAAGACTCAACTTGTATAGCGCCCTCTAAGAAACCCTCGTCAAAAGGTGCCATTTTCTTAGCCATATCTCGGACTCTTTCGGCTTCTCTATAAAGGTGTCGTTTGCCAGCTTGGGGTACTCTTTGCTTGAGCTTTTCTAACTGCAAATACAAAGACCCCCATTCATCATTGTTCACCTCTTTCAAGGTGATCTTTTTGGGGGTCTTTGCCATAATTGTTGAGGTTAAGCGTTAGTCACGCCAGAAGTATCAATGACGTAGTAAGTCATAGCGCCTTCATCTGCACCGCCCTTAGTCCACTGCAACTTGATAACAGAGTCAGCCATGCCGTTTTGAGTATGGTCAACATACATAGCAAAACCGCTTTCTGTATCTTTTACATTTTCTTCAAGCGGGTTAACTGCGCCTAAAACGCCGTCAGCGCCCTTGGCATACTTAAAGCCGTCAACACCCGTCGGAGCAACGATTGCAAAGCCAACCCAATGGCCCATCTTGCCCTGACCATTTTGGTGATTGACAACATCAGTTGCGCTAATGGAAACCTTGACCTGATTGCCGCCGTTGCTCTTAGCGACTACCGAATAGCCAGTGCAGATAGCATTATCTGCAACGGTATTAGAGGCGTCATGCAGAATACCTGTATAAACGCCCGTCACGGGAGTGTCGTAAGTGGCGGCAGAATCAAAATTTCCTTTGTCTCCCTCATCGGGTTTGGGTGCTTCTCCGCTTGCCATAGCGGTAACGTCACCTAAAGCAAAGAGCTTGCCGTCTTCATCAGGATAACCCTTGAAGGTGCAGGAGAAGACTCTTTCTTCATCAACGTTATAGGAGTAATCCATCTGACCCGGTGTGGCAGAACGGAAGAGAATAAAGTCATCTTCGCGGTTATCTTCAGCGTTTGCAATCGGATGCAAACGAAGTCTCTGAGCATAGTCCAGCAAGGACAGACCGCAACCAGTCGGAACTTCAACATAACGCTTCGTTGTATCTTCTGCGTCTGTGAGAAGTTTTGCGCCAGGCATAATCTTGACAGCGTTTTCAAGAGTTGTTTCGGCTAAAGGAACAGTCACTTCAGCGGTACGAGCAGTGATGTACTCGTTAATTGGAGTATTACCGAGCTGATCAACGGTAACTTCATGTGTTTCTGTTGCAATAGAAACATCAACACCGCCCTTGGTATAGCCAAGGTCTTCTTCTTTGTCACCGAAATAAACACGGCATACGCCAAGTTTTACATTTTTTGTATTACTTGCCATTTTTCTTTCTTGTTTTTGTTGTTGAAATTGAAGGTGGTTCTACCTTTTCAGGCGGAAGTTCGTCATAGATAATTCGCATATTTACTGAGAACTCACGCAAATTACCGTTTGACAAAGGGAAAATCATTGGAGTGGTGATCGGTCTGCAAACGCGAACGTTCATACTGCCAACAACCTCCGACTGCTCTATGTAAAGCGCATCAGTAGCCTTTTGAAGCATCTCTTGTCCAATGCCGTGATTCGCCGCTCTTGCGATCAATCGAAAAGTCGCTTTCATAAATCCTGGAAGCTCATAGTCGATTGTGTCGCCAGAAATTGATGAACGAAGTACGATTCCCGTCGAACTTTCTGAGGGTAAGGTGTCAACGAAAATATCTTTTGCGCATTTTCCGCAACCCTTCTCTTCAAGTCGCTTTGCTAATGCCAAAAAATCAATCATTCGTCGCTCGCTTCGTTCCAAATTTTGCACGTGGCTTCTGTGTGATCGTGATCTCCTCGGATACTAAATCTCGGATGAAGACCAATGATCTTTAATCTCAGACCTCTGAATTCAATCAGGTCATCGATTTCAGCCTGTGTATTCTTTTCTAAAATCAGCCAATAATCGGCTGTAATCTCTTGTGCGTTGCCTCGTGAAGCAGAGGAGTCTGCACGTACTGAAGATTTTGTGGAGTTCTTCTTAGACTTCAAAATGGCGCAATTTTCGTTGATTCTTCGATCAACGTGCTTTTGTCCGTAAATATCCATAGCGCTCATTTTTACGATGACGCACCGTTGATTAGGGACAAAAAGCGTCATTTCCCTGCTCCAGAAATCCAGTTATTTGAACCGACGTGGAAGAACTTCTTTCTGCGCTCATTATTTCGATCAGCTAAATCTTTACGCTTAATCGCTTCAGTATTAAACGCAAGCATTATCGGGTCTTCAAACGTAACGCCGAATTCAGTTGCGTCAGGGTTTTCTTCGACAATCATGTCGATAAATGTTTGATAGGCAAAGTCTCTGTGATCGACATAGAAAGCCTTACAAGCATCAAGTTTTGAACCGTTAGCGCTTCTAACCGTCCACTTGATCTCTGTTGATTTCTGCTGTGCAAGAAGTCCAAAACCTCCGTGAGCTTCGAAAAGGTGATAAACCTCAAGACTTCCGAACTTAATAGCGCTTAAAAAGGTTGCTTTATTCGCTTCGAAGAACCTATTCTCACGCATATACAGAGCTTCTAAGCCCTTTGCATTCTCGAAGGGATACAACAGATCACCTTCGCTCAACAGAGCAATAGCGATCTGTTTATGTCGTTCAAATTCGATTTCCGCTTTCTTAATGACGCTCGGTGTAATCGGCGTATTAGAACCGCGAATACCGAAGATGATTGCTTCTAACGCTTTCAAAAACTGTTCGTAGATGTTCGTCTGTCTTTGGGCGTAAAGGTCTGCGTCTTTAGGAAAATAGACACCAAGAATTTTAGTCATTAACTTCTACCAATCTTTTTACCGCTTGCTAAATATCTGGACAGATAACTCATAGCTTTAGAAGAAACAGCCATTTGAGCGGAAATAATGCTTGAGAACATCTGCTTAACTTCACCGATGGTTTCAAGAATCAAACCCTGTCTGCGTCTTTCTGCAATAGAGTCAACTTCCAATACATCATTGGCTTCAGCAAGTTGAGCTTGCATCAAAGCGGTTCTAAATTTTGTTGGAAGAGCTTCAAAGTCTTCTACAGACAAGTCTTCCAGCTTCACTGAGCCGCCATAAACTCCGAAAATCTCTCCGACTTGTACGCATCTTGGCTTGCCAGCGGCTTGAACAACATAATCTTGTTTTGTCATATCAAGCTGAACCTGACCAAAGTCAAAAGCTAATCTGCAAATTCTCTGTTTCGCTTCGAGTAATGCAGAAATTCTTTGAGACTGAGACATGGATTCCCAGTTATTAAGTTTCGGCATATCCATAGCCAACTTTTGGGCTTGACGATATGTCATAAAAGAATTGACTCCGACTGTCAGCGGGTCAGCAATTGTCAATCCATAAGCGTATTCAAGAGAGAAAACCGCACCTGATCGAGTCTTAGCCTTCAAGCAAATAATGCGAATGTCTCTCGAAGTTTCTTCTTTTAAAGTATTAACTTCTTCAGAAGTCTGGACGATTACCTCTGAGATAGTCTCTTCTTCAACGGGTTCAGAAGGCTCTTCTTGTTCAGGTTCGTCTATCAAAGCCTCTTCAGGCGTTTCAGAAGTTTCGGGTTCTGCGGGTTCTTCCGTTTCTTCAGGATAGTCTTCACCGTTCGGAACATAGACCATCGGTTTAACTAATTCGTTGTTTTCTGAATCAATCACACAGTAAGTAACCGCGACAACATCGGCAATAGGATTACCAGCGTCATCGTTTAGTGCGATGTTTGATTCAACAACATTTCCTGAAATAAAAACGTTCATTCTTCTTTGCCCGCAATGGCGTAAATTCTTTCGATAAGTCTGCGAATAGAGGTATCTCTGATGCCCAACGGGGTGGCAACATCTCGAAGTCCGTTAATGCCCTTTTCATCCGCAATCTTTTCCAATTCATCTCGGGTGTAGCGAATGATGATTTCGGGGACTTCTTCTGCGGGAGGCAAGACTTCGACAATTGTCTTGCTTACAGCATCTTTGGGCTTTTCTTCGTGATGAATGAATTCAGGATGATCGGAATCGTTTCCCGCAACAACTTCGGTCTTTACAAAGACATCACGTGTGACACGTCCGATAGGAGCGGAAATCTGAGTGTTGTCAATAATTCTTGAAACTTCAGAGCCGTCTTCCCAAACGCAAGCCATGACTACAGAGATACGAATTGCTTCGTTGTGTTTCACGTCACGATCAGAGATTCCGTTCGTAAAGTGAATTGTTTGCAGATAGCCCGTGTAATTACACAAGCCATCTTGTTTAATCTTAAGTTTCATGGAGATTATTCAAATAAGGGCGGGAAGTTTCCCGCCCGTGTCTTGATTTAACTCAAAAAGTGAGTTGGAGCTTAGTTACCGCCGCCTGTACCGCCCTGATTACCGCCAGTACCACCAGAACCGCCAGTTGTCGGCTTTTCACCAATCTGAACGTTCTTCAAGCAAGCCAAAGACTTGGTGGACTTCAGAGCAAGACCACAGTACCACTTCAAGCGAGTACGAATAGCGTCTTTATTCTGAACAGTACCGATGTTTTCAACAACGATACCAGCGTTTTCACCGCCATAAAGACCATGCAGACCGTCGAGTTCATTGGCACGGAGAGCATAAATCTGGCAGGTGCCGTCAGTTTCCATCGGAATGAATTCATTCATCAGAATCGGCATGCCCTGATGAACAAGCATGTGATGACCGAAAGCAGGAAGCATCTGCATAACAGCGTCAGTGCCAGAAGTAGCACGGAGAATCTGACGATATGCACGAATTGTCGGACGGTTCATAACGAGAACGTCTGCACCGTTCGGGACTTTATCGAGCAATTCGTCAAGCATTGCAAAGTTCAATGCGGAGGCCTTTCCATCAATGGTCTGATCGGACGTAACGAGCTTGGCGATACCGTCAAACTGTTTTGCGTTAGTGGTGGAATTACCCTGAATCAGAACCTTGGAGAATTCACGGCCCATTCCCTTGGCTTTCTTAGCAATCTGAATTGCAAGCTGATTGTTGTGATCAGACATAGTAGCCTGAAGGAATTTATCAACGTCAACGTCGCCAATCAGAATACGAAGTTTGGCAACGACTTCGGTGAAGGTGGAAGCAGATTCCGTAACCGTGTCGTTCGGGTCAAGCCAAGATGCACCAGCAAGAGTGTTTTCACGGTTGTAAACGTAAGCCTTAGAGTTTACTTTTACGAAGGGAAGAATGGAGAAAAGATCATCACGATCAATAATTTCAGTAATGATGCCGGAGATAAGTGTGTTGTTAGAAAGTCTCTCGGCTTCTGCGCGAAGTAAAGGCATTTTTTATTATTTTCCTTAAAGACTTTTTGTCTTCGTGCCTAGGTCGCTTTAGGATTTGCGAGACAATGAAAGTTTGTTGTTGTTTTTATGCTTTCAGATTGTCTAACTCTTTGAAATTGATCGACAATCTTTGTCTGAGTAGAGCCAAGAGACCGAACGGCTCTTGGCGTATTTTTGCACCACTATACCACAAATTTGACATTTTGTCAAGTGGTATTTAAACTAAAAAGTTTTTACTTTAAATTCGAAAGACCCTTGGCAATCTGCTCAATTGTCGTCAGACCCTTCGTCGTTTCCTGAACAGATTTAGTCTTGGAAGAAGAACCAGCTCCGCTCTTGATCTTGGATTTCAGCAAGAAATCTGCATCGGGGTCAGCAGAGATAATCTTTTCCATTGCAGAATCGAACGGAAGATTATTTCCGTACTGATCAACAAAAGGCGCGCGGTCTTTCTGACCACGAGGTTTGTCAAAGCCAACGACCTGACCATCAACCAAATCAAAATAATCGTCATAAATGACGCGAGCTTTGTTTGGCGTCAAAGTCAACTGTTCGTTGATGTACTGAGAGTTAGCGAATTTTGCGCCGATGGTCAGTTCGATAATGCGCTTTTCGCTTTCAACATTCTTGGCTTTTTCGACTTCAAGCTGTTTCTGAATCTCAGACATTGCTTTAACGTGATCGTCGCTCATTTGTTTTTTGAGCTTTTCCCACTCGCCTTTGGCTTCAAGTTCTTTCTTCTGTTTGTCTTCTTCGGCTTTCAGCATGGCAGAAAGTTTCTCAATACCGCCGAGGTTTTCAACTTCTTCGAGTTTCTTTTTGAATTCGGCAATCTGAGCCTGAGCAGTCTTCAGCTCTTCTTTCTTTTTCATAATGTCTTTGAGCAGTTTGTGATCTGCTTCAGACATTCCGTGCTCACCTTCCTTCTTGTTCTGAGTGTCATCAGGTTTGGGGTCTTCTTTAGGCTGTTCGGCCTGTTTGTTGTTTTCGTTTTCTTCGACTTTCTGATTTTCAGAAGAAGTGCCGTCACTGCCAGCAAAAATTTTGAATTTGGTTGTCATTGTTTTCCTTGTCAATTCTCTTTGACTTATTGTTATTTAGTATCTTTGGTTACTTGTCCCTGTCGTCTGTTCGCAACTGGACGCTTGTTATCGGAATTCGAGCCGTCTGCTCCCTTTGTTGCGTCGCCCTTACCACTTTGAGTTTTGTAAAGCGTGTGTGTTGGGTCTCGCAAATTATTAGAAGCGGTTCTCATAGTTGTCGGATTAGCCATCATCTCTTCAATAGAGATAGGCCACTTCTTCAACTCTTTTTCGATTTCCTCACGAACGCTCTTCTTTAGCATTGGGAAGAGTTTGTCCATAAGGGCACGCATCTGTTCGCGTCTTAGAGCGTCAGGAGCATCAATCAGCATTAAACGAGAGGCAATATCGAACTCGTCATACAAACCACGAGTATCAAAATTGTCGGGATAAAGCACGTATCTCTTGTGCTCGTTCTTTTCCTCGTCAATCTTTTCTCCGCACCAAAGAGCCACAATTTTGACAATCTTGTTTTCGATTACTTCAAGACTGTCTGCCTTTGCTGTAAGCAAGGCGTTAACACGCTCAAAGTCGTATGCTTTGGCAACGCCCGAGCTGTTATCTTTACTTACCGCGTTGTCCTTGTTGGTTCTTTCACTTGAAAGACCGACCGTGTGATAAATCTCAGAAACAATGCGGTTTACGACCTCAAGAATCAATTGAGCTTGCTTGGGGTCAGGTGAAATGTATTCAGGAGCACGCGAAGAACCGTCTGTCACATAAGTGAAGATTCTCTTTGTACCCATCTCAATCAACTTGTCTTGAACATCGCTGTCTGCGCCAGAAGCAGATGTCGGCATAATCAACTGAGAAAATGTCTGATCTTGAATGATTGCATCAAGGTTAGAGAGGTAATTCGCTGTGGCTCTGTCTAAGAATGCAATATCGTTAAGCATACTCGGGGAGCCGTATTCTTCGTCAGAAAGAAGATGATCGGCAAGAACGACAGGCACAATGCCCAAACTATGTTCACCTTGATCAATTAGTTCATAAATCTTGCGGGAGTCGTTATATGCAATAACGAACCAATCGTTTGTCGTCCAGAGACGATATTGAACACGTTCTTTCCCGCTGGAAGTAAAAGGGTCGTCATCGTCACGTACAACTTCCTGAATCAAAATCCAAGAAAGCTCTCCGTTCACGTCGAACGAATAATCAAGCATCTGCTGAGGTGTAACGATATAAGCGTAAGGATGAATCTTTAAAGACTTTTCATCTGCTTTGGACAAAACACCGTTCGAAACTCGTTCGTTATCAATCACAATGCCGATACGACCGTAAATAGAGGTGTTCTTTGCAATCTGCTTCGCCAAATCCTGAATGTCAGAGCCGAACTTAGTTGCTTTCTTCCAGAAGTGCTTTACGCCCTCGGGAGCGTCTTCAGAACGCTCAACATTTTGTTTGAAAAGGTACTTTGTAACGAGATCGACAACTTCACGGGAATGATTGAAGCGATATGCCCGCTCTCTTCGATCTTCAAAATCCTTTTGACCTTCTTTGATGTACTTGAAAATGTTATCGTCAAACCACTTTCTACCGCCGTGATAAGTAGATTCAAAGAAGTCCCAACTAGTCACCATTTCATCATACAAAGGATGACGACGGGAAATCAGATTCTTAAAGGGATTGGCTGTAGAGCTTGAGTCAACCTGCGGGTCAATGTAAGTAACACTGCCCGCTTTCTCAAAATTTTTCGTCATTTATTCTTCTTATTATCGTGAGTAACCCGCAACATTGAGTTTTCTGATCGGATATTCAATCTCAATCGCATATCCGAGCGCATCGGCCGAGTGTTCTATATTTGCCGATTTATCGACCTCTCTTGAACCTTCGATATAAAGCGTCTGCTCAAGAGCGTTAATCAAGTGAGTACATGAAGGGTCAACGAACAGTCTGATCTTCCCTTCGGCGCTCATTAGCATTCTGTTTACTGAGTTAACACGGTCTGCAATCGCGGGATGCTGTCTGCGATACTTAATGCGACTAAAACCGTGTTCTCTCAAAATATCAATATCGGTTTCGCCTCGTGCGTGCTGTCTTGCTCCGCCAGCGGGGTCGGGATAAAGCGTAATTCTGTCTTGCCAGCGGTAATACTTCTGTTCAATAGCACACGCCATTTCTTCAGTATTAGAAGCAATCTTTACGATCTCACCAACTGCCCAAAGTTCACCATTTGCTTGAGGCTGAAGAATTACCGAAGACATCGGGTCAATATTGAAGTCCATACCAACCCAAACAGGAAGTTTTGGGTTGAAGGGGCAACTCTTGATATGTACGGCTCGTGAAAATGGGTAATACACACGACCAGCCATAGATTCAAACGAGTTGAAGTTATTCGTCCCGTCGGCTAACAGATAAGAGTGATCTGGGCTATCAACCGTAATGTTCCAAACTTCCTGCTCTTCCGAGAGCTTCTTGTCAAGAATTTCAAGCCTCAGCAGTTGTCTTTCTTCAGACCATCTTGCTTTTAGCCATTCGTTCATGGACGGGAAAGAATGACCTGCGTTAATCTTATGACCCGCTTTAATTCGGTTATATAAAGCGTTAGCGCCAGAATACGTCAAGCCGAGTCTCTTACCGATTTCCTTGAAAGTCTCTCCGTTCTCCACACCCTGCAAAACAGTATCAATACGGCTTTGGGCCATGCATCTTTCAGCTCGAATGTATTGAGAAAACAGCCAGCCGAGCTTTGCTTTTTCGTCGCAATACACAAACGAAACATTCTCATAGAAGTCTAAGATGCTGTCGGAAGCAACTCTGAGAACGTAATTTGTATGTGTTTTACAGCTCGGAACATTGTTAACGGTGATTGTGGTCTCAACGCCCAAGTCTTTAGCCAAGTTCTGCAAACTCTTGAAGAATGTCATTCCGTCAACACCCTTCAATTTAGTCATCATTAGACAAGGCTGTCTGCCCTTCTTTGTACACGCCCCCAAAACTGTAGGAGTCGAGCCTTCTGCTCCAAAAAGTGCGCCGAGATACGCTCTCTTAATACCCTTTGTTCCATTCTTAATCCATTCAGGAACATCGAAAACTTGAGCCGTCTTCTTACCTAACGGAGCGCCAAGACTAATGAGCTTTTTGGAATCAGTTTTTGCGATCTGAATCTGATAACCGCAATTACGTCCAGGTTTGGTCTTCTTAGCACAAACAGTTGAGCCTGTTGCCAGCCCGACATAATTCAAGCTCTGAAGAATCTTGTCTAAATCACTCTCAACGTTACTGTAAAAAGCTCCAGCTAAACGATGATATGTGCTGACTTCGCCATTAACTTTAACGTAGCCGTCGGTTTTTTCCGCTAAAGAACCGTCACCGGTGTTGTAGCCAACCAAGGCGGCATAATGCTCTTCGGGAGTAGTCGGTCTCCAAATAACAGGGTTTCGCTCGACGTTATTCAGAACGTCAAACTTCACCTCTTCGCCCTTAAACTTAAATTTATGATGGGCACTTGCTCGAATAACTTCACCAGTCTCAAGAATTGCTGAAATAATTTTCTTTGAGCCTGTAATGCCGACAGCAGTCACATAACAGGGAACTCTTCTTCCATCATCTTGAAGATGAACAAGTTCGTCCCACTTTTCAACGTCCTTAATTGCTTTACTTCCGCCATCCCAAAGCTGAACTTCGGTATCGGGAAGGTGACAAGCCAAAAATTCTTGCCTAAACGACTTTTCGTCCATATCCTTTTTAGCCGCTTCTAACTCAGCTAAAGGAATGAACGGAGAAGTCAGAGTCGGAAACTGCCAAGACTTCCAGTCTTTAGCACCTCCAGGCTGACCTAATTTGTAGGCTTTATAAAGTACGTTATATGATTTTGGCGTCCCGATAAATAAACACCAACCCTTCTTATCGGCCAATGTTGGACGAAGAACCTGAGTCCAAGTCTCTTCTCTCATATCCTGATATTCATCGAGAATCAGACCGTGCAAGCCAACACCGCGAAGTGAGTCAGGTTTATCGGCGCCCTTTAATTCGATTCTCGAACCATTGACCAACTCCACCATCATATTGGTTTCATTCATTCTTGAAATCCAATCTTTTGGTAAAGCGTCAAGAAGATCGCCCCACATAATCTGTTTAGCCATACGATACGTGGGGGCTACATACCAAATTTTCTGATTAGGCTTGGTCGCATGGGCAATCATTTCCATACGGGAAAGATACGACTTACCCCAACGTCTTCCCGCAACCACAACTCTAAAACGATGGGTGTCTTGATAAACCTCCATCTGTTTCGGATGAAGCGAAAGGCTTATTCTTCGTTTTTCCTTACCCATCAGAAAATACCTTTGAACGGGTAAGTTATCGTCTCAACAAATTCGCCAAAAAGCGAACTTTCCTTCTTAACAGGACGCTGAAGATACAAAGACGCTTCGTATTCTGCTAAGAGAAGTTCTATTCTGTCTAACTTCTCTTGTAAGATTCTTTTCTCTTCTTGCTTAGTCAGCTCCGCTTCTCTCTTTTTCAGCGCTTCTTCCCTAACCTTCAGTTCTTCTTCTGTCATTCTTCGCCTCCAATGATGTCATCAGGAGCTTCGGTATCAATCACACTATTTCTTTCGGCAAACTGTTTGTTCAGTTCTTCGTCGGGCAGTTCGAGAGAATCTTCTTCTTGGAAATTTCTAATCTGTTCAATCTGATCAGCGGTAAGTTCTGTCAAAACAAGTTCTGGCAGTGCGTCCGTGTTCTTATCGTCTTTGTCTAAGCCGAGCACTGACCAACGTTCTTGACGAGTAATAGCTAATGTCTTGGCGGCAGATTCAAGGGCTTTTAAGTTGCCCGCAATCGACGCAAAGGCTTTCCCATTCTGTTTAGCAATAGCGACTTCGGCCCAAGTGAGCTTTGCCAAGCCCATCGCCATCTTGTAATGGTCTTCTTTGGTCTCACGAATGCGGGATGCAACAAGTGTTGCTTCCTGTTCCGCCATTGTTTTAGCTTTATTCATTGCAGACTTTTGTACTTCGTCTGCGTAAGCACCCTTCTTAATTCCGTGATTACTAATGAAGTTGGAAACGACAGACTTTGGCACGCCCAACTCTTTAGCAATCTGAGCGGGTGTAAATTCGCCAGTTTCATAAAGTGCCGTTAATCTTCTTTTTTCTGTAGCACTCAAAGATCGGCTCGAAGTTCGCTTTTTCGGCTCTTCTTTTGCTTCTAATTCTTTTTCGACTTCCATTTTATTGTTCTTATTCTTATAGATGTCTCTTTCTTAGCTGTCTAAGAAACGTTATCAATGGTGGTCAGCAATTCGTCTTCTTCTACCGAGTAAATAAATTTGTCGGCTTCTTTTTCGGTAGCTTTCTTTTCATAAATGAAATCGCAATTCACATAGCAATGTTCGCCATAAGCTGTAACGTCAATCAGTTGACATTGACTTTCTTGGTTGTGAATACGAGCGATTTTTGTGCCTTCTGGAACCTTAACTTTTTCTAAACAACCCTTGCGAATCAAATATCTGACCGAAAACGCAAGCGCATGAATAGACGGCTTCCAAGGTAACCTTTCAGCTAATTCTTTTTTATAAGGCGCTCTTCCGTTCTCTTTCTTGAACGTCTGAATCGTCTCAATAATTACTTTTTGCTTCGGAGAAAGTTCATTGTGAAACATTAGAGCTTCTCCGAAAGTTCTTTTAATGTCTCTAATCTCAGCGGTTCATCGAGTCTGTGACAATCAAACGCCGAGATAGGGATTCTGCTCGGCAAGTCCGTTCTGCCCTTGTCAGGGTTGAAATAGACGCCATACAGGGGAAAAGCAAAAACTAACTGCTGAGTGTTCTTGATTAGTTTTGCAATCGGCAAAGAATCAACTCTTGTGCGTCCCCTGAGTCGATTATCTCCGCTATTTTCCATTGAAGAATGCTTCCAGTAGAAGGTACGCATCTCTTCAATGCATTTATTTCGTTCAAATTCGCTCATTTCATTGAGTTCTTGATAAACTGCAACAAAATCAGCAGGAATACAACTGAACCAACGACGGAACCACTTCAAACCAACCTGATAATTAACTGTTCTTTTCGGTGGTGCAAACTGAATACCAGATTTTTGAGCAAACGGATTAAACCGAGACATTGAGCTTTGAAACTCAACAAAATCGGCTCCCGTCATACGCATCATAATGTTTTGCATTCTGTATGCGATACCAACTCCGCGGTACATAGTATCTAAAACCAGTCGAGAGTTGGTGCATGAATGGGCGTTAATCCAAATAGCTCTATGTCGGTTGATAATGCGTGTATCTCGACCACCGATATTGGGCTTCAGATGCTTAAACAACTCGTTTCTGCCCGCAAGCGTCATGCGGGGAACGGTCATAACTCCGACGCCAATGAGCTGATCTTCGAGCATACAGCGATAGAAACGAGGCCAAATGCCCAAAACTTCAGCTTTGTAATGCAAAGCGTGAAGTTCGTTCCAGTCTTCAACCGTGCCCTTCTCAACATAAATCTTGTCCAGCAGAGACAGTCTTGGCTTCTTGGGCACATCCCAACGCTCAATCAGAATATCAGGGGTGTCGGAGATAACCTGTTTCATTCTTTAATTGCTCGATAAATCAAGAAGAAAGGGGTGAGCATCCAACCCAAAACGAACAGCAAAATACGAATGATCAGCGTAATAATTCCGACAAATGTCCAGAAAACAAGCATCAGAGGAAAGACAATCCAACAAAGCCAAAGAATGAGAATGTTGGAGTCTCTAACAAGCTGGCAAACTTCGGCGAAACTTTTATCACGCATTCGTCAAGCCCCATTTCTTGAACAATTCTTCGATTGAAGAGAATGTCTGATGACCGATCACACGATCAACTTCTTTACCATCTTCAACAATCAGAATCGTTGGAACGCCTCGAACGTTATGAGCAATAAATTCTTCTCTTGCGGAATCCATGTCATAAACAGTCAAAGGAACATCAAAGCGGTCGCAAAAATCCGTCAGTAACGGCTTTAACATCCTGCAAGGGGAGCACGTAACGCTCGAAAAAATATAGACTTCTTTATTTGTCATCGAATTCACTCGTAATATCTCTGTATCCGTCAGCAGTGCGCACTTTCACATCAATACGCTCTCTGTAACGCTTCAAAATGTAGGTGTCAGGCGCCAAGTCATTCACCAAGTCGGTGTGGGTTGTAGCGACTATGAGGGTTGCGCCACATTTGCGAGCAATCTTTTGCAGATTGAAGGCAATGTTTTTCGCTGTGACTCGATCAAGCACTGCCAAGAATTCATCAGCAAACCAAACTTTCGCGCCTGACTCGATCAACCTTGCCAATTTGAATCGGTATCGCTGACCGTCCGAAAGCTCCTTGGGCTTTCTGAGATACAGGTTTGCATCTGATAAACCCACGAGAGAGAAAATTTGAAGAGCTTCGCTGACAGTCGGACAAAGTTGATCAATGATTGGTTCGTCTGTAGAGGTTGCTTCATCAATATCCGCAACTTTCAGACCTTCTTTTTTCATCAGACTCTTCAATTCATTCAGAATCGTTGATTTACCTGAGCCTGATTGACCCGTAATGTAAACAACATCTCCATCGTTGATCTGTAGCTTCAAATTGTCGAAGACTACAAAGTCTTTTTCATCCAGCCCGAGTCCGAACGCTTCCGCAATCTCAAGAACACGCTTGGTTCTTGAGACTTCGGTGGAGAAGTGCTTGTTGATTAAATAGGTTCTGTTTGCCATTACTTTGTTTGTACAAAAGGCAACGGAGCATCTGCACTCATAAACTGGGGCATTACACCATTCCATTTGTTAATTGCTTCAAGCTGTACAACCTCGGGATTGTCTCTAAGCGCTTTAGCCTTAAGAGCGATAGCGTCTGCTTCTGCTTGAGCTTCGATCTTGATTGACTCTGCCTTACCACGGGCGGCTTCAATGAGCTTCTGAGCTTCTGCTTTAGACTGAGCGATTTCGTTTTCTCTCAAAAGAGCACGCTGAGTTGCTTCAATCTTTGCATTGATGGAGTCTCTGACCTGTTGCGGGTACTGCATATCAGAAGTCCAAGAGACCTTCACAATTTCAATGCCAATAGGGTCTAACTTGGCTTTCAAGTCTTTAGTGACTTCTTCCAGCAAATCAGTCTTGCCAGAGGTCGTCAGTGTATTCACGTCCATCTTGGAAGCGTGTTTAATCAAAGAGTCGCTGATGTTCTGTCTTACGTTTGTAGCGGTAATTTCATCAACGCCCTTGCGATATGTTTGAAAAACCGTCGCTGTCATCTCAGGCTTAACACGATATTCAATGCCGATCTTGGCTTGAACCGTCATCGCATCCGAAGTCTGAAAAATAAACGGAGAATTGTAGGAATGAAGCTGATTGAATGTCGGGAACAGGTAAATCTGTTCGTTCCAAGTCAAGAAGTAACGACCGACATTCAGCGCTTCCTGCTGAACGCCCTTCGAGTCGCCATAGAGATTGACTTTAATGCCAACATTACCTGCCGGAACGGTTTCAACAGAGCAACCGTTTAAATTCACACAAGCCAGCAGAAAACCGAGAAGTACAGCTACTTTAAATTTTTTCATCGTTTAAGAAAAAGGTAAGTGAAATACAGACAAAGCGCCACAAAAGAAACAGGAGCGGCAAATGCAAGCCAAACAAAGACAATGTTTGAGCTGTTGAGCATCGTCGGAATAGCCGTTGTTACTAAGTAAGCCCCTGACAATACAAATAGAATGAAGAAGAAAATTTTCAAAAACTCTTTAAATCTGTTCATTGCACTGTTCCGTGTTGCAGACCAAGACCCGTAACATGAAGATTGTTCAGAATGAAGCAGACGAGATCAGGATTGTCCTGAAACACCTGACAGAGACCATTGATCCCCGCAACGACATAATTTTCGTTTGTCCACTGAGATGTAGCGTCCTGACAGCCGAAACCTGCATTGAAATGAATGACGTGAAGAACCTCATGCAACAGGGTATTGGCTTCGTCAATCTCGTTTAGACCGTCGTCGATGTAGATGACGCTCTTCTTGTAGTCAACCATTCCGAAGACTTGACCTTCCATATTCTTAAAGTAGTGGTCGGGGTCGCCAACCTTTTTGATTTCATAGTATTGATAGCCGATCTTCACGACTTTCGGCATATCAACAACTGCAATAGGGTCAATAGTTTCGGTGGGCTGAATTTCTTTTTTCTTCATGTCTTATTTAATGTAGTTTTGAGCAAATTCAACAAAGGCATCGGCGCCAGCTTTAGACGTTTCGCCCTCGATCTTTGCCATGAAACGAGCAACAGTTCTTTCCTGTGCTCCCTTAATCGTCTTAAAACCAAGAGCATCAGCGATTCTCACTTCTGCTTCATCAGCTTCAATAATCTTTTCTTCGGTTTCGGTAGCTTTCTTTTCAATGTCTGCGTAAAGATCAGCCGAAACAGCTTCAGGCTTGAATTCGCTCAAGTCAGCTTCTAAAAACGCCAATTCTTTCTTATCGAAAATTCCGCTGAGGTCTAAATCAATGCTTGCGATTTCGTTTTGCAATCCGACAGTATCGAAGTCGGAAATGGCAACTCGGTTGTCTGCGATACGAGCCGCCTTTATTTGTTCTTCGGTCAAGTCTCTGCGAACTAAGACAGGAACTTTTTTCAGCCCCAAAAAGCGGGACGCTTCAGTTCTGCCATGACCTTTGATGATCACGCCGTCTTTATCAACGACAATTGGCTGATCAAATCCGAACTGTTTGATGCTTTGAGCAATCTTTTCGACCTGCTCTTCGTCATGTATCTTGACATTGTTCTCGTATGGCTTGACGGCTTCTATCGGCCACCATTCAATTTTCAATTCGCCATTCGTACTTGTAGAACTCATTTTCCTTTTCTCGTTCTTCTATTTCTTCTGCGAAAAGTTTTCTTAATTCTTCTCGATCTTCTGACTCGTCGGGTTGTTCTAAGTCTTCAATTTCGAGTTCTCTTGGGATTCCAGGCGGCTTTATTCTGTCGCTCTTATTCTTCTTTTTTGGCATTTGTGCAAAGGTAAACAAGCGCGTCGCCAGCGTTCGTCAGAGAATCGCTTTCTGTGTAGCCCTGCTCTTTCATAATCTTTTCGATTAGCTTTTGCACTTTTTCAGAATCTTCGATTGCAACTTTGAAACGCATCACGACGTGTGTTTGAGGCAGTCGTTCGGTTACGGGAGCGCTTTCTTCTAATTCTTCTTCATCAACTTCCAATTCATCCAAATTGATAGATGTGTTGGAAAACAGCGTCTCAAGGCTTTGATCAGAGTACGGCATATAAGACGAAAGATCAGATATGTCACCCAAGCCCGAAAGCAGTTCGGATAGCTTGAAAGCGTCATCTTCACCATAACGTCCGTTATCAATGAGAGAGATTTTCTTGGCTTCTTCATCTGAAATCTCGCCAAGGTTAATAACTGCGACCTTATCTAATCCCAGTTCTTTGGCGGCTCTCCATCTATGCTCTCCGCCAATAATTTCAAAACCTTCTTCTTGCTCACGCACAAGAATCGGTTTGAACTGACCGAATCGTCTCAGACTCTCCTTTATTTTTTCTTCGTTGTCTGGAGAAACGACGTTTGTGTTGTAGGGATTAGGGGTCAGTTGATTGATTGGAACTTGTTCTATTTTTAATTCGTCCCGCATTAAAACTTTTATAATAAGTAGTTAACTACTTCATTATTGTAGAACAATGGATTAAAAATGTCAATGGAAAACAATACGATAAAGATTTTAGCGAATGCTGTAACGTGCAAAGTAGATACTGAAGATCGAAACGTAAAGCTCGAAGTCAACCGTTGTCTGACTTATTTTGTGGACGGCTATGAACAATCTACCGCTTTCAAAATGCACACGTGGGACGGCACGGCTTCCTTCTTCAACTTTGCAAAATGCACATTCCCCGCAGGTTTTATGTATTACGTCGGAGCCTGTCTGAAGAGAAAAGGCTATGACGTACAGTTCTATAAAAAGCCGTTACCTAAACCATTGGGCAAGCTCAGACCGAAAATCGGTAATTATGAGTACGACCCAAGATATGAGTATCAGTACACGGTTACAGAGAAACTTTTAAAACACGGACAGATCATTTGTAGAGTGAGCACGGGTGGGGGTAAATCGTTAATCGCACAAATTGCCTTTGCAACCCTCAATCGCCCTACTCTGTTTCTTACGACACGCTCTATTCTTATGTATCAGATGAAGGAAAATGTCGAAAACAATCTCGGTATTGATGTCGCGGTTATAGGAGACGGTAATTTAGGTTTTGAAAACTCCGACGGTTCTAAATCACTCAAAAAATTCACTGTCGCTACTGTTCAGACGATTCATTCCTACATCAAAGAGCCGAATCCCTCTGATTCCGCCTATGAATTCACTGCTCAAAAGAAACGACAAGAATTTATGAAGTCCATTCTTGAGAAGTTTGAGTTTGTCATCTTGGAAGAAGCCCATGAATCTTCAGCTTCAGGTTGGTTTGAACTACTTAAATACTGCAAAAACGCTTATTACAGACTTGCTTTAACAGGCACGCCGTTTATGAAAGAGTCTGAAGAAATGAATATGCGTTTAATGGCATCTTCTGGCCCAGTTGCCATCACCGTTACTGAAAAACAACTCATTGACTGCGGGATTCTTGCAAAGCCTTACTTCAAGTTTGTTCATCTGACTAAGAAACCTGCAACCATGTCAATGAAGACTTCTTGGCAACCCGCCTATCGCATCGGCATTGTTGAAAATGAAGAGCGTAATCAAGCCATTATTTACGAAGCAAAACGTGCTGTTGCTCACGGTCTGACCGTTATGATTCTTTTCAAGCAGATTGCTCACGGTAAAACGCTCAAAGAGATGCTTGATGACGCTCGTATTCCCAATGAGCTAATTGTCGGCGCTGATGATCAAGCGGAACGAAAACGGGCAATTAACAAACTCAAAGACGGCAAAATTAAGGTCTTGCTCGGCTCAACAATTCTCGATGTCGGCGTAGATGTCCCTGCGGTCGGTATGGTGATTATCGCAAGTGCTGGCAAAGCCGAAGTCGCTCTCAGACAACGTATCGGCAGAGGTCTGCGTGCCAAGAAAAATCAAGCTAATATCTGTTTTGTGGTTGACTTTGATGACCCGTTTAATAAGTACCTGAAGAATCACGCTCAACAGAGAAAAGCGATTATTCAGCATACAGACGGCTTCAAAGAACATATCGTTGAAGATTTTGATTATTCGCTTCTAAAATAATTCACAAAACAACTTCAACTATCTAAGGAGCGCAAGTTATGAAAAAGTTCATTCCCCTTCTCATTTCCCTAGGTTTGCTTACAGGCTGTCACACAACAGGTCAGTCCTCAAGTCCTTATGGAGGTTGGTACAACTTCACCAAGTACACTCTGCCAGCAACATACCCAAGCGCCCTTACTCAAAAGAAATTTAACGCCAGCTATGACAAGGTGTGGGAAGCTCTTGTAGATTCCATCGCACAATTCGGTATGCCAGTTGTCAATATGGATAAGTCCTCTGGATACATTGTGGTGCGAGGGAAAGACGCCGAGAATATCAGCAGTCTTGTCGATTGCGGAACAGACTCTTCCTATGGGCAATTAGCCCAACCCGTTACTCAACTTACACACAGAAGCGGTGGTTATAGAAGAGAAATGGCAGTTGGCATTACTCTAAACATCAGAGTCAAGAAGATAAACAACAAGACTACTTCCGTCACAATCAATCCATCCTATGAATTGGCAGTTCTTGTTATCAATTACAGACAAATTTGGCTGAAAGAAATTAAACAAATGGGAATTGACTTGCCTGCCGACTTTACCTCTTATCAGCTTATGAACAATAGTTACGAGAAGCACATCAGGTGCGTCCCGACGTATAAAGAATGTGATACTCTTCTAAGCGCTGTACAAGACAATTTGAGAAAGTAATCAGGGGATAAGGACGAGCCTATAAGCACCCCGCCCCTATGGGATAAGGACGAGTTTGGGAAAGCTGGAAGAAATTAAGGGAGGGATAGGGGGTTATTCACAACCGGTTTTAGACTTCGATTCTAAATATTATCTATTTATTTATAAATCGGCTGCTGAAATAAATATTTTTATTTTATTTACAATAAAAGAATTAAAAAAATAATAAATAAAACAATTTAAATTAAATTGCGCAAATAAAAATAAACAAGCGGTTTATTTGTTTATTTGTTTATTTAGCAAGTCTTTTTTAGAATTTCGTGCTCTAATAATCTGCATAACCATTTATGCAATAATGCATTAGGGTATGTAGTAGTGTAGATAACCCAAATTAAACACCAAATAAAACCAAGAATCAATGCACACAAATTAAGCAAAAGATTAAATATAAATTGTTCTGACATTTTCAGTACCTTTAAATGTAGTGATTTATTTAAAGAATTTAACCGATAAATCTTAATGCTTCAATAATAAACTTATTATATAGTTCTAAATGTCTAGGTATTGAAAGATCAAAAATCAATTGATCATAGTATTCATTAGAAACAATATCTATACAATTATCAGCATATACAGCAGTATTAAATATTTCCCAAATATTTACACCGTCACGGGTAATTTTTTCATTATCGTTCAATACCGCAAACTTGACTACAGCAATTTTTGAATTTTCAAAGGGTAAATATTTAGATTCACCGCAAGCAAGCAGACCAGATAAACAATCAATGTTATAAACAACATTACAGCGTTGAAAAGAAATAGTATCGTCTATACAACCAAAATCACCTTCTAATAAAAATTCATGGTCTTTCGTGAATTTAGCAATTTCGGAGAATTGAGCTTTTAGTTCTTCTGATAATTTAATAGTTAATTCTTTATTGATTAACATGTTTGTACCTTTAAATGTAGTGATTTAAATAAAGTAGATTTTCCCTCCCTGATCAGGGAGGGAATTTCATGCTAGTTAATACCAGCGATCAAACCGAACAATTTCAGTGCGTTGTCATTGACCTGAATCGGTGTATCTTTCTTGTTCTTAGTGTAGTTAATCAACCCAAAAGCCCTACAGAGTTTTTTAACTTGTCCCGATTGTGCGCTAGCGGTACCAATCGTGTAATTATCAGCACCTTGTTTACGAAACTGCTCACGGGTCACTTCATCTATTTTTGCTTTTTTGTTCAGTGCGTAATACATCATTCTGAACTGCGAAAGAGTCATGTGACCGAAAACCATCGATTTCGCAAAATTCACGACATAATGATTGTTACACTTGCGACCGCTAGCGAGCGCGCTAACCAACTCAGGGAGTTTGTTCAGTTCTTTCTGAGCAACAAAATTAGGTGAGTTTTTATCAAGAATCGCAATACTATCAACAAACTGTAGTGCAAACTGAGCTGGGTTCTTCTGAGCTGTCAGTTTAGCAACATTGATCAGGTCAGTATAAACAACCTCGGGATAATTCTTGATCGCAACTTCAAAAATATTGGTATCTTTATCGAAACTGTTATTTATAGAGTTACGTTTGAGACTTTCTTCTCTACGCAGTTCGAGATTAGCGAGAGCGATTTTCTGAAACTTGACGACTTCGGGATTATTCTTACCGACGAGCTGAGAAACGGGAGCGACCTGAGCAGGGGTTGTCTTTTTTGTCTGTTTAGGGGTGATGAGCTGCTTTTCTTCTTCAGAAAAATTCTTGTTAACCTTGCGAGCGGTCTTAGCGGTCTTTTCGTTGAATTGAGCGATTTCGCTTGCAGTTGCGAACGTGAAAATATTTTTCGTCATAATGTGTTTACCTTTAGGTTAATTTGTTAGTTATTGTTAAGAGTTGGTTAATCTCTTAACAATTCATATTCTACGCTGTTTTATGTGAATTTCAACAAACACGAATAGGGACAAACCCTTATAAGGGTAAGTCCCTAGTTAGGTGGTGCGGGGGTTAAATGCAAGGTAAACACAATAAACATTTAACCTTTTCGGGTAACCAGCCCTAAGCACCGTAAACCTAAAAAGTGAGCGGGTCTAACTCTGAAAGGTCGTTAGTACACACTTTAGGGTGATTAGAGCATGACAACTCTAATACTTTTAGAAACTAACGGGAAACAGGTTAGATTTTCAGGTCACTACTCCCTAGCTCACTCATAAATTTTTACTCTTGTCAAGCGAATTCTTCTAGAGATTTACCCTAGGGTGGGTTACTATTTCCCACCGGTAGTAGTTACATTGATTACCCCTCTGCAACTTCTACCTTATCACCCCTCGTTCACCCTGTTTTCAAATCCAACGTTTTTTCGTCGAAACCGACGACTCTCACGTTGGCGAAACGCACGTGCGCTTGGAGGATAAAATTCGCCCGTCAATAGCGTGCCAACACTGTAACACAAAACGAAATCCTCGGCAAGAAGCGTTTTAAGCGATTTGCGTTCAGGATAAATCTCGCTGGGTCAATGCGCGTTCCGAGGATTTTGATGCCCAAGAAAGCACTTTCCAGCCCTTCTGAGCGGCTTTTGTGTTATGTCATGTATAGTTAGTTGTTTACTGCATAAAAGCTCGCTAGAGAACGCTGGAAACAGGTTTACAGTCATTATTCATAAGTAAGTAACTACGCTATAATACTCATATCGAAACAACGAACAAGGGAGTTCAAAGATGTGCAGAATAGAAAAGCGAAGAAAGTATGATGATCTTGCTTTAGGTGGTGAAGTCATCGTCTTTGATAGTTTTGAAGATTACGCAAATTCGATTAAAGACCCGAAGATTTATAAAGAGTTTTTAGAGCGTAACCCTGATTGTGACGCTATACCGTGTGTTTACAAGTTCGTGCGCAATGAAGAACAAGCAAAAGAATTTGTAGAAAAAGCAATCGAAGCAGGTGATGAAGATTTTTTTGAAGTGCAAGAGCTAGCTGACGAAGAAGAGGTAAAGGGCGGCGCTTTTGCGATATGTATGGGCGAATGGGACGGTTTGCCCCGATTCAGTTTCACCGAACAGGGTTATTTATTAGATGACCCCGAATAAAACAGTTAGTACAGAATAACTCATAGTGTGTACCTTAAACCCGCTATTCTTGTAGTGAAAAGAAAGAATAGCGGGTTCTTTTTTGTTCAGTTTCAAGCCACACCGCCTGTAGTTGCCTGACCGTCCACAACCGGCCTGCAAGCCACATACCCTAGCCTTGATCCAATTGACTGCCTTCATAGCCAAGACTCCAAACACTCCTGATACCAAGCCAGCAAAGACTGTTTGCCAACACCGCAAAGACTCGTGCCAAGGATTTTCTTTGCGCGCCAATAACAATTGCCAACGCCTGTAAGACTCTGTTGCCTGATGCGCAAAATTCGCGCCAAGGATAAATTTCGCTTGCCAATAGCCGTGACTGGAATTCATTTCAGCTCCGAAGGTTGTTGCCTTGGATTTGCTTCAAACATAAATTTCGGTTGCCTAGGCATTCGTTTTGTTCTCTCAACTGTTGCCAAGGTTTCTGTCGGTTTGTTTTGTTTCGTTGGAATGAGTTTGATTGAATCTTCCCGCCAGCATTCAAACGGTTAATATATAGTTATCGAAACAATGAACAAGGGAGTTCACACTATGAAGATCGAAAAACTTAGTAACTACGTTGATTGGGCCGAACCTGAAGATGAAGTTGTCGTATTCGACACTTTCGGTGAATTCATCAGTCAAGTAAAAGACGGTGAGATTTTCAAAGAATACTTCAAAGACGAAAGAGACGCCCCGTGTGCCCCGTGTGTTCTCAAGTTCGTACATAACGAAGAAGAAGCCCGTGAATTCGTCAAAAAAGCGATTGAAGCAGGTGATGAAGACTTCATAACCATACAACAATGCGCCGATAAAGATCATTATGACGGTGGTGCTTACGGTGTCTTAACTGGTGAGTATGACGGTTTCGCAAGATTCAGTTTCACTAAACAGGGATATTTGTTAGATAACCCGTTATTTGATTAAGCTACTAAGAAACCCGCTGTATTAGAGCTACCCTATTTAGCTCAGTACAGCGGGTTTTGTTTTGTCGGTATTGATTATGTTGGAATACATACAACATCTTGTATGTATGAAAATTCCTTTGATTTCAACTGTTTCCAACCGATTTGTATATCTATGAATAGTGCCTTGGCATTAAAAACCCATCAAATTTGATTGCCAGAGTTTGAAGAACTGGTTATTTGAATGCCTTGGATTGAAAGACCGTTTATAAAGAAAATCCCCGTCTCAGCTAATGCCTTGACGGGGCCGATAATTCTATAAGTGCTTAAACGAAGCCATCAAACTATAGCACATATTCCCAATATTCTGAAATTTTGTTGTATTTTTACAACATTTCTAACACTCAAGATGAAACTAATTTGTAACAACTAGTAATTAAAAGACCGTTTGGTATACCATATTTATGGTATAGAGCGGAAGGCATTCGGTTTCTTTCCGAGGAAGCGAGTGTACCCTTTTCCGTGGCATATTTGCCCGCGAAGCGGGCATTCTTGCCATTCCGAAGGGTATTCGATCTTCAAGGTCACTGGCGGGATGAATCATCCC
>ERZ833822.393-NODE-393-length-53518-cov-26.343135_pt1 | contig 53518 bp, 51 predicted proteins | sample MGYA00519913_ERZ833822 | MGnify/ENA primary metagenome ERZ833822 (study PRJEB31850, sample SAMEA3708746) | human gut metagenome | biome: human gut; feature: human-associated habitat; material: faeces | place: China | collected 2014 ... | reverse complement strand
ATGCAGGTATCAAGGGCAAAGTAATTGACGGATTGCAGGTTGAGTTTGAGGGTGTGGGCGATTATAAAGCTACATACAGAGCACGCAAGCAAGGCAAAAACAAATTTATGCCATATCAGCACAACACCGAAAAAGACAGCTCGCAGGACGGCTATGCAGGCGTTATCGGCACTAAGATTGACGGCTTGCAGATTACACTTACATGAGGCGGTGTAAAAATGGCAACAGAAATTATTACGGCATTAATCGTGGCCGGCGGAAGCATAATTTGTCAGCTGCTAATAAATGCCTCAAATCGCAAAAAATTAAAGGTTGAAAATGAAAATACTAAGTCGCTCATCGTCTATAGGATAGACCAACTCGAACAAAAACAAGATAAATACAATCACTTGCAAGAGCGAGTATTTAATCTCGAAAAAGATTCAGCTGTAGTAAATGAAGAAATCAGAGTCGCAAATCACAGAATTGCAGACCTTGAGCAAAAATAAGGAGGTACTAATATGAAAAAAATTACAAATTGGAAATCGTGGGCAAGATGCGCAGGCGTAAGAGCAGTAAAAACCGTTGCTCAAACAGCAATTTCGGTTATCGGTGTATCTGCCGTGTTAAGCGATGTGAACTGGATTGCGGTCGCCTCGGCAAGTGCACTTTCGGGAGTTCTTTCGCTGTTGACAAGTGTTGCAGGTTTACCCGAGGCAGAATAAATAATGCGTTACCACCGTAATAACGCCCCATAAAATAATTATTACGGAGGTAAAACAATGAAAAGTTTTATTGGTTGGATAGGCGGAAAAAGTCGTCTAAAAAATCAAATAATATCACTTATACCGACAGACTGTAGCCGTTACATCGAGGTGTGTGGCGGTGCAGGTTGGGTATTGTTTGGCAAAGAAAAAGTCAAGGGTCAGATGGAAGTTTTCAATGATGTTGACGGAGATTTAATCAACTTGTATAAGCAAATCAAATATAATTGCTCTGAATTGCAAGTAGAAATAGATTGGTTACAATCACGAGAATTATTTAATCAGTATCGTTATGAAATTGAAAATCAAATTAAACTTTCTGATTTACAGAGAGCTGCAACAACAAAATCAAGGTGCTAAAGCGCAATGCATATGGCTTCAGAAACTTTAAGCGTTTCCGCAATCGTATTTTGCATATGTTTGCCTATCAATCGCAAAAACAAGCGACAGTTTAATTTTCTGCCACTTGTTAAATATCTCTATTTCATTTTTCGGATTACCCCAACTATTGACATAGAGCCTAAAAAAATTTGTGTCATCTGCGTGTCATCTGATGTGTTTAATTAATGCAATTTGATGTTAATTTAATGCAACTTGTGTTGCATTAATACAACTAAAAAATCCAGCAAACAAGCCATTCCCAAGGATTTTGGCTTATCTGCTGGATTTTTGTTTTGGTGGAGATGAGGGGAATCGAACCCCTGTCCGAAAAGTGTTTGCCAAGGCTTTCTACGAGCGTAGTTGTCGTTTTAAAATTCCCTTACCGCAGCACCCAACAACGGGTTATACGGTTTGGTAGCCTCTAATGTGTGATGCTGCCCGAGGCACTGCCGCATTCACATTTACCACTAATCGACGCCCCTTGCATAGCCGTGGTGCTCTATGCAGGAACGAGCAGCTTACGCTGCTAATCTAACTGTATTTTTGTCAGTTATTTTAAAAGTTGCGGATTTTATAGTGGTTCTCCGCACCACTGCTCGCTTACCGAGGTTCACGCTCCCCGTCGAAGCCTTTACATCCCCGAATATTAACAGAAGTTATCTTCTTAAGACTAATATTATAGTATAATATTATAAATTTGTCAATCGTTTTTTCTAAAATAGCGCACCACAATATACAATCTTAAAAATTACTTCATATGTTATTAAAGCTGACATATCTTTGTGCAAGGGCAACATTTCTGTACTCAGGTTCGTAGCTTACCTCTCTTATCAATTTTACAAATGGCGGCAATTCATACGGCTGATCTTCGGAAAGCAATTCTATTTCAAGTGTTGCTTTATCATTCCAAAACGGGTAAACATCAAGTTCAAAATATTCATCGTTATAAACTATGCAATATCTGTCTTTTGAGATAATTCCCGTAATACAGTCATTTTTTGAAAGGTAATTGTTATATTCAAGTTCGCTTAAATATGTTTCCTTTTCTATTCTCTTTAAATCGTTGATTTTGATTTTTACGGTTTTTATATACACTGCATCTTTGCCCTGCCCACGCTTGCGAATTCTAAACATTCCCTCTTCGGGTGTATTCAAATACGCTTGCGTTATCGGTACTTTTCTGCAAGTCGTCATATTTTCAAGGAAGTTTATATCGGGATATTCTATCAAAAACTTGCGTTCGATTTCAAGCGGCTCGGGTATGCCGATAAATCCCGTTACTTCTTTCAGCAAATTTTCAAGCTTTTTATTAAAATCTTTATCGTTTGCAATAACTCTTAAATGAGATGTGCCCGTCCATATCGACAATATTTTTTCATCAAGCGCTTTGGCAAGGTCTACATCTTCTTTTCTGATAGAATTCTTATTCTGCATATATACGCTCTCGTCACTGAGCGCAACACTTTTCAAATGAAATACCGCATCGTATGAATTTCTTAACAGGTCTTCATTTTTATTGCTGAGCGAAATGTATCTTTCAAATTCTTCGTCTGTAACATAAGCCTTACTGTCGAGCAATCCCCTATCAAACAAAATAACTGTCCTCTCGCCCTCGTAGCCAGCTGCTATTTCCTCAAGCATATTTTCTCCTGCCAACTGAGTTTCAAAAAGCTGTTTATGAAATTCATATGCGCCGAGCTTTTGCGGAGTTATACCTTTTTTCATTAACTTGCTTGCTGCCTCTTGCAAAACAAACACCTTTATATTTAATTTTTCGAGTTCTCTTTTCAAAAAATCCATTGCTGTTGTTTTGCCTGCACAAGGGCCACCCGTTAAAACAATTTTAATTACTTCAGCCATAACCACACCTCATTTAGTTTATTATAACCTCAAATTTAAGCTTTATTATTCTATACTTGAAAAAAGGCGACTGCAAATTACTCTGCAATCGCCTTTTTGTTATTACTTACTTCTTTTCTTAGCGAAAATGATTGTTCCTGCAAAGCCTAATGCACATAAACCTGAAAGTACGCCTAAAAATGTGAGATTCTCACCTGTTTTTAGTGTTATTGGCTCTACATACTGAGTTTTATAAACTGTTTTTTCCTGCACAACAGTTTCCACTGTCGGAGTTGGCTGTGATGTTGTAGGCTGTGGCTTTGTTTCGGCTATCTTTTCAAATGAATAAACATAGATAACTTCTTCTGTTCCCGATACGGTTTGAGTCGGCTCAATATCCCACTTGCCGTTTTCATAGCCGTAATTTGCTATCATACCTGTTGGAATATTTATTCTTGCCGAGCCGTTCACACTCCACTTGCCATTATCGTCAAGCAGGGTTACATAGAAAGAAATATCTTTGTTTGTTTTATCCTCCCAAGTACCGTTTACCACTTTAAAGGTAACTTTTTTCTGATACTTATCAGGGATTCCGTCAGGGTTCTCACCGTCACCGATTTTATCTACTTCCCAAATAGCAGTAAAGATATATGCTATATCTCCTGTGCCTTTCTTTTTGTCCCAACCCATAAATACATAATTTGTGCGTGTCGGGTCGTCAAGTTTTATATTCTTTTCAAGCACAAAGGTTGCTACATCTTCGCCTTTATAGGTTTTTCCGTCATGCGTCCACACACCGCCGTTTGGCTTTACTTGAATTTTCTTTCCGTACTCTACAACTTGTGTAGTCGGTGTTGGCTTATCGTTTTCTTTCGGCTCTTTGTAATCAACCTTTGGATCTGTTTTCTTTGAAAAAGCATAAGTGAAAGTTTCGGCATTTGTGCCCTTTACAGGTGATTTTGGCTCAATATCCCACTTGCCGTTTTCGTAGCCGTAATTTGCTATCATACCTGTTGGAATATTTATTCTTGCCGAGCCGTTCACACTCCACTTGCCATTATCGTCAAGCAGGGTTACATAGAAAGAAATATCTTTGTTTGTTTTATCCTCCCAAGTACCGTTTACCACTTTAAAGGTAACTTTTTTCTGACACTTATCAGGTATGCCGTCAGGGTTCTCACCGTCACCGATTTTATCTACTTCCCAAAGAGCGGATAATTCATACTTTCTATTAATAGATTCAGTTATAATCTGATTTCCTGTGAAAGTATCGTCACCGCACTGCCAGCCGTCAAATACATATTCATATTTAGTCGGCTTGCTTGCAATCGTTGTAACAGATGCGCCCTCACGATAGATATATTCTAAATCTTCGTTCAGAGTACCGCTGTTAAGATCATAAAGCACTGAGTAATACTTGATTTCAGCGCTGTTATTGTTTTCATCTACGCAAAGTACAACATCTTCAATCTGCTGATAACTGTTGCCGTCCTTTAGATATACTTTATAATTACCCTTAGTAAGCTCAGCGGTATAGCCGTTTTCACTGCTCTGCAATAAAATATAATCATCGTCTGATTTTACTGCAACCTCAAAGGCGTTTCCAAATATAGTTTCAGTGTCTGCAATGCTGTCATCAAGTTTAAACACAACACTTGCCGAATAGCTGTTCTTCGTTGTATCTTTAACATAGGCATAGGCAGTCTTTGAAACACCGTCATCATCAATATAATTGCCCCTAACCTCTACTGTATATTCCGTAGACGGTGTGAGATTTGTAAATACAATTTTTCCGTCTGAAACTTCGCCCTTAACACCGCCAATGTAGTATTCGCAACGGTCATCAAGGTTTGTAAGCGTGAGTGTTGTAGCGGTTGTAGAGGTATCAGGTTTTTTAAATACCTTAACCGTTGTGGTTGAACTGTTCTCAGAGTCCATATGGAACTTACAGTTTTTCTTTTCAAGCTTAATTGTTATTACGCCTTCGCCTGCTTTAAGTCCACGAATACTATAACCGTTAGGCGATTTTTCCAAGCTGATGCAATCACTGCCCGAAATAATCTTTCCTTGACTTACATAACAGGCAGGGCATACAACATGAACAACAGAGCTTTGACCTAAAAGGTTAAGAATGTCAACTGTTTCTCCCTCAAACACACCGAATACTGCGTTTGCCATATCCTTTGATAAATCATAATCTTTAAAATCATCGGTATAAGATGCTGTTGCAATGATATTTCCATATGAATCCTTTACCTTTACGGAAATACCACCCTTTAATTTCTCGCTGCTGACACCTGCGCCGTATACAGCCGCATAAGCAAAACCTTTTTTAGAATAGGTTTTATTATGCGTTCTGCCTGCCATATTCTTTGACGGACTAACATTTTTGTCAGTGTTGTAAATTTCAATTTCACTTTTTGTGCCACGCACAACAGCCATATCGTGCTTGTCAAACACATACAGATAAGTGCCGAGCTTGTTCTCCCATTCGTAAGTCAGCTTCTCAGGGTTTCCGCTGTAATTACTTAGCTTTGCCATTAAAAGCTCACTTGAGCGAAGGTCTTTGCTATCCCCCCTCATAAATCCGACAATTTCCACTGTCGGGGCAGAGTTGTCGAGCGCAAGTACAGCATATGGAACGCCGACTGCGCCAAGAATGATTGCCGCCAAAATAAAGCAGAACACTCTCTGCAATGCTGACAGCAAGGTTTGTTTGTGCTTTTTTATCATTGCCATATATTACCTCCATACAAAAAATTATATGCAGTAGACAGGCAAATAATACACGACAAAATAAAAAAGGGAAAGCTTGGCTCTCCCTTGTCCTAAAATATTCCGTATTTTGTTTTTAATCGCTGTAATTTTCTGCCGATTGGCTTTGTAAGCAACAACAAAAAAATCACATTAGAAACCATATACACCACCGTAAACGGAGCGGCGGTTGTAATACTCGCAATGAATCTTGCAATATTAAAAGTGCCGTCTGCCCACAGCGTTGTCCACACATCCATTATAAATGAAAACACAACACCTGAAAGCGCACCGAAAATAATAAGCAGTACCTTGCTTTCAAGAAGTCTTTTAGCAAGCAGACCTGCAAGAAATCCTATTAATCCCCAAGCAAACATTTGGAACGGAGTCCATGGCCCTTGCCCGAAATAGAAATTTGAAACTACGGCTGAAAAAGCACCGGTAATAAAGCCAGCCTCTGCGCCAAGATAAATTGCGGTAATAATTACAATAGCCGTAACAGGCTTAAAAAAGGGAATCGGTGCAAATACAAATCTACCTGCAACCGACAACGCTGTCATAACCGCAATTATAACAATTCTGCGAGCATCGTTTTTTCCCTTTTCAAATGATACAAAAAAAGGAATACAGGCAACTACCGAAAGAGCGAGTGAAACGAAAGCGTATTTTCTGTCGCCTAAGAAAAATACTCCGCAAAGCACGATAAGCGGCGCTACTAAAAATACGCATAAATATTTAATTACCTTTTTAGCAGTCATTTTAGCCCTCCTCAACACAAGAAAGAAGCTCGGCGGTAGTAATTATGCCGTCTTGTATTCCCCTTGAAATTTTATTTGCAGAAGTTGTGTAAAATCTTTTTCCGCAATAAAATTCGTGCGGCTCAAGTCTTTTTGAAAGAGTGCCGTTAAAAAGCATTGCGCATACTGTTGATACCTCGGCAGAAAAATCAAGATCGTGAGTAACTAGCAAAACAGTTATTCCGCTCTGCGAAAGCTCGTGCAAAATTTTTGCGAGTTCTGCCTTTGAAAAGCTGTCACAACCCTTGGTGGGTTCGTCAAGCAACAATATTTTTGGCTCAAGCAACAGCAGCTTTACGAACCCTGCCCGCTGAATTTCACCGCCGCTGAGGTCATATGGGTGATGATTTAAAAAATTTGAAACATTAAATCGTTGGCTTAATGTATTAATTTTTTCAATATCTCCGCAAACGGATTTAAAATCTTCCATTAAAGTATCCTTTACAAAAAGGAGCTGCGGATTTTGTGGCATTGTAGCGGTTTTTTCAGAAACCTTCACCTTGCCCCTGTACGGCTTTAATCTTGAACCGATTACGGAAAGCAGTGTGGATTTTCCACTGCCGTTAGCTCCTACAACGGAAAATATTTCTCCTTTTTTTACGGTTAAGTCAAGACCGAGCAACACATCTTCTGACTTCTTTTCGTATCTGAAATAAACATTTTTTACAGATAGTATTTCATCAGCAGAATTATTGCTTGCTTGTTTATTTAAAGATATATTTTTGCCACTGCAATGATTATCAAAAAACTCTCTGCCCTCTTTTACGGTAATCGGGCAAATAGTATCGGAATGTGAAACGGAAAAAAGTCTTGTAGGAACAGGCAAAGCGAGCATCATAGGGTGATTTTGTGAAACAGCGCAAAGGCTTTTGCAAGTATCCCTCGGTGTTGTGTCCGAGATAATTTTGCCCTGCTCCATAACAATAATTCGGTCTGCAATCGGAAAGAGATTTTCAAGCCTATGCTCGCAGATGATAACAGTAATTCCTAAGTCTTTATTGAGCTTATCAAGAATAGTAAAGAAATTCTCTGCCGATACGGGGTCAAGCTGACTTGCGGGTTCGTCTAGAATTAAAACATCGGGTTCGGCAACCGAGGCAGCCGCAAGGTTTAGAATCTGCATTTGACCGCCCGAAAGTGAATTTGTCTTTTGCTCAATTATTTTTGAAAGTCCGAAATATGTTGCGGTTTCACTTATCTTGATATTAATTTCTTCACTTGAAAGTCCCATATTTTCAAGTGTAAATGCAAGCTCATGCATAACGGTATCGGTAACAATCTGATTTTCGGGATTTTGCGCTACATATCCAATCTTGAATGCCGTATCCACATCACTGCACTTATCCAAACTTTGCGAGCAAAAAAGGATTTCTCCTTTTTTTTCGCCATGAGGAGCAGACTGCGGTTTTAACAATCTGAGCAATGTGGTTTTTCCGCATCCCGACTGCCCGCATATAACGCAAAACTCTCCCTTTTTTACCGAAAAGCTGACATCATCAAGCGCCTTTGTCTGCATTTGCGGATATGTAAAGCTCAAATTTTTGACAGAGAATATTTCCATACAAGCTCCTCCTTTAACTCAATAATAAACGGCATAAACGATAGCACTCCAAATGATACCATACCGAGTATTGATACCACTGTAATATCGCACATCTCGATATGTGGGTATATTTGAAAACTAAGCTGACCAGTTGCAAATGCCGAAAGCACAACAAAAAACATAGTAAGAGTTACTGCCGTAAACGCAACATCTGACTTTGTAAACGGGAAACGAGAATAAAAACTGCGCTTTTTCACTCCGTAGCCTCTCGCACTCATAGAGTCGGCTGTCTGCACAGAACCCTCAAGCATTACCGATACCGATGCCGAAAACGCACCGATATATTTTTTAAATTTATTTTTACCGCAAAAGTCAGACTGTGCCGACAATGTGCGCTTAAATACTAAAATAAACTTTGGCACAAAGTGGAGTACCATAGAAAACAAAAGGGCAAGGCGAGGTAAAAATCTACCGAAAATATAAATCAGCTTTTCAGAATCGAACACGCTGTTGAAAACGGAAAACCATAGTATTACGCTCAAAAGCATTAAACCGAGGACTGCTCCGTAAACTATCGCCTCAAGTGTAATTGGCACATCGTTTATAAAGACAAGCGGAGTTATGCCTTTGTGCGAAAAAATTGGGTTTGTTATTGTTACAAGCAGGAAAATCATCGCATAACCAAAAAAGGATTTTAAAAATGCTTTAAAACCCTTTTGTAAAACAGAATATGCCACCGCCGAAATAAGCGAAAGCAGTAAAATTATATAATTCCAAGTGAACATTGACACCGACAGCACAGCTAAAAAATAGACAAGCTGGGCTATCGGATTAAAGGAATTAAACCTTAACATTATTCTTCTCCTGTAAATTCATTGCCAATATCTGCGCCTAAGTCGCAAGTATATAAAAACTTGATGGTATCTCCGTCTTGTATGTCATAGGAATTACAGCCTACCGACGGGAAAACATCATTTACGCAATATTCCCAGCCTGAAAGCTGACCGCAAGAAAATTCATAGAGATTAGCTATGCCCTCAATGTAAATGTCAGCGCCTGTTCCCTCGTATTCGTACTGAATTTTATTCTGACGGCACGCCTCACTGAGTGCATCATAGGCGGTTGCTTTTTCGCCAAGGGTTACCTTTGTAGGCTTTAAGATAACGCCGTCACTCGGAACATAGCTTTCAAGTCCGCTCTCAAGCTGATCCATATTATTTAGAATAGTTGAACAGTTTATAGAAATGAGGACTTCCATTCCCTCTTTTTCAGACGAGGAAGAGTAATAGTCCTCGGGTGACTGAACCGAACAGCCGCAAAATACTGCGGTAATAATCAATAAGAGAATCAGTAGCTTAGTTTTCATTATTTGTCACCCTTTTTTCTGCCAAAAAGTCTGAATGGCTCACCATTTTTTCTGAGTACGGTTAATCTGATAATTATAAGCACAACCGCAACAGCTATAAGACCGATAAGCGAAACATAATAAATAAAATTATTATTGTCTTCTGATTTAGCCGCCACTGAGTCGGGAGTTGAGGCTAAAGTAAACGGCTCGTAGTTACCGTTTGCCGAGTCCATTTTTTGATTTTCGTATTCATCGGAATTGCTTGACTCCGAATTATGTTTCTGCGTAATATCGCCCGTATTAACAGAATTATTTTTATCGTTGCTGTCTATATTAACAGCAGAATTGCCCGACTCTGTATTGCCGCTATTCTGCTGAGAATTTCCATTGTCAGTATTATTTTTCTTTGTTTCTTCAAATTCAAAAATCTCTGTGTTGCCCTTAGTCATATATTTATACAAATCAACAAGTGAATTTAACGCCTGATAGCAAGCGATGTTATTTGATTTGCCGTTTTCGGTATGAGCAAAACCACCGTCTGAATTTTTGAATGACATAAGATTATCTATAAGTGTATTTCCGTTTTTAATAAATCTTGAATCTGTCTGCACATCTATACCAAGTGCAACAAGTGCCGATATAACCTGAGAAACGCTCTCGGAATTTACTGTACCGAAAGAGGAATATCCGCCCTTATCATTCTGCTTTTTTGACAAAACGCTTAATGCTCTGTCAATAGCCTCGTTTACCGAGGTGTCGGATTTGTAAGGAGCAAGTGCCTGTATGCACATTGCGGTAACATCTGTATCGGCTGACTGTCCCATAAGAGTAAAGCCGCCGTCCGAAAGCTGTAAACCGATTATTTTTTTGATAAAATACTCTCTGTCGTATTTTGCGTCACTCGGAACTTTTGCGTTTGCACAATCGAGTGACAGCAAGGCATAAACATAAGCATTTATGCCCTGCTTGTTCACATTTTCGCTGTTATAAGCTCCGTCACTGAGGAGATTATATCCGTTAATATCTTCTGGATTAAGTCCGCAAGCGTAAAGCGCAAGTGCGGTACGCTGAAAATCAGTAGCCTTGCTTTTGGATTTATACAGCTTTTCAGCAGATTTTATCATAGAACTCTTTACAGCCGATACATCTTTACCGTATTTTGACATAGCAATAATGTACCACTGGGTTTCAGAGCTGTCTGTTGTAGCGGAGAGCTTTTGCATAAATGCCGCTGTATCGTCAGCCTTGAGTGTGGCTGACTTGTATGAGATTATTCCGTCAATGACTTTTGAAATATCTTCTTTTGTGTATGTGCCTGCCGCATTTACCGCAACCGATAAAGACATCATAACCGCACATACGAGCAAAGCTGTAATTCTTTTCAGCATATATTAATCATTCCTTATTAGAATTATTCTGCCTGACCTGAAATAATAGTCTGGAGTTTTGTAACATCGTTTACATCAAACTTACCGTCTTTGTCAATATCGGCAATTCTTTTCTGCTCATCTGTAAGAACAGTATCGCCGCTAAGGCTTGTCTGAATAAGTGTTACATCGTTAATATCAACCTCACCGTCAAGGTTTACATCGTTAATAATCTTTGTATCTACAAATACTTTGTAATCATCAGCGTATCTGAGAACGGCAGGAGCACCGCTGTAACCGTACTTTTCTACCTGTAAGCTATGATCGCCGAATGTGAGCTGATTCTCATCAATTACAACTACGCCATTGTAATCTGTTGTGTATTCTTTTCCGTCAAAATATACTGTCATATTGTCGATAGGAAGAACAGCGTCACCGAAAGTAGCCTTTGCTGTAAAAGTAATTTTACCTTCGGTTGTAAGTAATGAAGTATCTGCGATTGGGAGATAGCAAGGATATTCGCCATAGTAAAGTACAACATTGTCGCTCTCGCTGAGAGTGTAGTCCTTTACGCCAAAGTTAGGAACAACACCGTTTACTGCATAGTACCAGCCGTCCCAGCCGCCAAATGAACCGGCTGAAATGCCGTTTACTTCTGAAATGTAGCCTGCGTCTGCACCAACTACTTCGAGATCATCAGAAATCTCATCTGCAAGGCTGATAAGCTCTGCTACATTACTGCCGCTTGTAATTTCGAGTGTATCGTTGTAATAGCAAGCCTCCGGGCCTTCGATTCTGAGATTTACATTGATAGTATTTTCTCTTGAAATATTTACTGAAAAATCATCTGCATAGCGAAGTACAGCAGGTGCGCCGTTAGAGTTCTTCTTAGCAACCTGTACGCTGTGCTTGCCTGAGGTGAAGTCAGCCTTTGAAAGTGTGATTGTGCCGTTTTCATCTGTTGTGTATGTGCTGTCGTCAAAAGTAACTGTCATATCAGTAACAGGAACTGTACTTACGCTTGGATTCCAATCACTGTCATATGTAGTTGACTCTGCATTAAAGCTGATTTTACCGTCACTGTTTAAAGCCGAAGTATCAATCTGAGGAATAAGGCATGGGAAATCGCCATAGTAAAGCACAACTGTATCGTTGTCGCTGAGTGTGTAATCGCCAACACCAACGCTTGGTGAAACTGAATTTACAATGTACTGCCAGCCGTCCCAGCCGCCGAATTTACCTGCTGTTTCGCCGTTCACATCTGTAATGTAATTGTTTTCAGCACCTGTTACGGTAACATCATCAGAAAGGCTGTCTGCGTACTGAATGAGGTCAGACGCTGTACTGCCCTGCGGAATTGTGTAGTTGTCATAAAGGACACAAGAATCAACACCCTCAATACGGAGTGAAACTGTAATGTCTTTTGTTTCTGCCGCAAATGCCGGTACTGCCGATGCAGACACAAGCAATGTTGCAAGTGAAGCAGAAATAATTTTTGCTGTCTTTTTCATAAACATTCTCCTTATATAAAAAATAGCCCCTTAAAAGAGGCATAGCTATATAAAGGGTAAGATTTTACCCAATAACTATTCTCCCGTTGCCCAAGAAAGTTGCTGTACCTTATTATGGCAGGTCTCCTGACTTACAGCCTGCGTTAGCGGTTTCGGCGCCTTCTCGGTTACCCAATGGCATATGCCGAAATTATAAACTGTTTACAGTAATGGCGGTTGTGACGGACTTACACCGTCTTCCCTATTAATTAAGCGAATAAACCATAATAAATTATTAAGTTCAAATTAAATTTTATAGCATAATTGTATTTATGTCAAGCTAATGACTTTGTTTTTCATCTTTTGCCTTATTTTTTCGCTTTTTGACGAATAAATACAGTATAAAACACAACACGCACACTGCAATTCCGCTGAGCAAACCGACAACGAGCATAAAGGTGTTGTTATCGGCAAACTCTGAGTTGAGTGAACCCGTTATATCTTTACTCTCGTATTTTTCATCATCACTTGATTTTCGCAAATTTCCTTGCTCCTCAGTATCCTCTTCACCTAAGTTTGAGTTTTCATTTTGCACATAGACCGTTCCGCTTTCACATTTGGATATTTCTGCACTTTCAGGTAAGGAATTAACGCAATCGTATGCGGTATATTTTAAATCTGATTTTCCGAGGGCGATAGCCTTAAATTTTAAAGTAAAAACAGTGCTCTCGTTGCTGATATTTTTTCCGTTTTTGCATAGATACGATACATTCAGAGCTTGTCCGTTATCGTAAGCATAGGCTACGCTGTCGGACGGCGTGGAAATTGAGCGGTATTCGAGAATATTTCTGTCATATGAAAACTTAAACAAAACAGCCGACAACTTCTGATTTGATTTTGCTCTCACCTCAACCGCTATTATCCTGTTTAAACTGCATTGTGCATCCTCTGTTTTGAACATCACGCCGTCTGTATTCACTGCAAAAACAGACGGAGCGGAGAAAACTATGAAAAATCCTATCAGTAAAAACGATATAAACTTCTTCATATTTCTCCGCCCCTTTTAAGCGTGCTCTGCTTTATTAAAATTTTTCTGCACTGTATCCTTTGCCTGTCCCTCTTTTTTGCTCTGCACATTATAAGAAATTCTTGTGAGCATATTTTCACTTACAAAGCGCTGAGCAACCTTTGCCACCTTCATTGTAAAGCCTGGGATTATTACCATTTTGCCCTTAATAGTCTTTTCAATAGCGTACTTTGCAACAAAGTCGGGAGAAAGTCCGTTAAGGCAAAACTTTACATCTGCAACATTATTAAAATTGGTATTTACAGGGCCGGGACAAAGGACTGAAATTTTAACATTACTGCCCTGTCGCCTAAGCTCCTCATGAATAGCCTCTGTAAGTCTTACAACATAATTTTTAGATGCGTAATAGCTTGCAAAGGTAGGACCTGCAAGAAATCCTGCCGACGAGCCTACATTTAAAATGCAGCCTTTATTTTTCTTCACCATATCCTGCAAAAAACATTTTGTCAGAATATGAACTGCGCTTATATTTGTGTGAATTAAATCAAGCTCCCTTTTCAGAGGAACATCCAAAAATCTGCCGTATGCGCCAAAGCCTGCATTATTAACAAGAAAATCTATATCCTCATCTTTTAAATGCTCGTACAAATCAATAGCGTCTTGTTCTCTCGACAAATCTATGGTGATTACTCTGACATTTACATTTTTAAGTTCAGCTTTAAGCTCTGTCAGCCTATCATAATTTCTTGACGCAATAATTAAATCATACCCCATTGCTGCCAAAATCCTTGCAATTTCCTTACCAATTCCCGAACTTGCTCCTGTAATTAAAGCCTTCATACATTCACCTGCTTTATTTAATTTTTTGCACCTATGGCACAAAGCCAGGTAGTGCCCTCCTTTTTGTAAGTTTCAATGTCTGAAAAGCCTGCCTTTGCAAGCATTTCTCTTATCTCCTCCTCTGTTACGGTTTTTATGCCTATTTTATCCTCAACAGCCTTCCATTTGTCAGGCTCTTCAGGAGTTTTTAGCATTTCAAAAACGAGCATAAGCTTACCGCTCGGCTTGAGTACCCTGTATATCTCTTTCAAATCATTCAGCTTGTCCGGCCAGAAGTAGTAGGTTTCTACCGCAGTTACAACATCAAAGCAGCAATCGTCAAAAGGCAAAGAAGAAACAGAAGCAAGCATAATTTTTACTTTATTACAAAGAATATTTTTTCTGTTCTGAGCTTTTGAGTGTTTGATACAAAGAGCAGAATAGTCTATTCCGTAAACCTTACCATTGCCTATTCTCTCTGCAATTCTTGATACGGTGAGTCCTCCGCCGCAGCCGACATCAAGTACTCTGTAATTTCTTTCAAGATTTATATGATCAAGTGCCCAACCGGTGAGCTCATAATGACCTTCGTTCATTGAATTTATCATTTTTTTGCCCCAAAAACCCTTTGGCTTTTTGGCATTTTCCAACAGCTTATGATATTTCACAAATGTCGTCCTTTCTGTAAAACACCTTCATCTAAAATTCTATAAAATCTTTCAATCTGATATTTTTATACTACATAACAGTGTTTATTGTAAATTATCACATTGTTTTTACTGTTCAGGTAATATTTTACTGTGTATTTTTATTATTATACCATAATAAATTGTATTTTACAATGAGAAAAAGCAATAATTATTTTTCTGTTTTCGAATAAAATAATTAAAGCCGTACATTCATACTCTACACAAATGTACGGCTAAATAATTACTTATTCTTTTTCTTTTTAATATGAATTTCGGGGACGGCTACCGTATCATAAGTTACAGTTTCGTCCGGGTCGGGTTTATCGCTTGACTTTTGCTTTACTTTGCCTGTGTGAATTTCAGGAAAAGCAAGATTTTCGGTTTCGACAAAATATTTATCCTTATCCTTCATAATACACTACCTCCATTTTACAACAGATTAATAAAGAATGTGATTGTAAGGCTGTTAAGAAAATCTGCAAACAAACTGCCCACGATTGGAATAAGCAGATATGCTTTTACAGACGGAGCGTATCTTTCGCAGATAGCCTGCATATTTGCCATAGCGTTTGGAGTTGCGCCCATACCAAAGCCGCAAGTACCTGCCGCCACCACTGCCGCATCGTAATCCCTTCCCATTACATTGAATACTACAAAATAAGCAAAAAGGAACATGAGCAGAGCCTGTCCTGCAAGCAGTATAATAAGCGGAAGCGCAAGGTCGGCAAGCTGCCATAGCTTAAGCGTAATCATTGCTATTCCAAGGAAAAGTGAAAGGCAAATACCGCCGAGGTCGTTTATTTCGCCCATATGAATTGTAATTTTTCCTGTATATTCGCCTATGTTTCTCATAATAGCAGCTATAATCATTGCGCCGATATAAATTGGGAAAGTCATACCTGTAAGAGAAAGCAGGTCGGAAACCACCGTGCCAAGTCCAACGGCTATTATAAGCTGAAATACAGCAGGAGCATACATTGAAAAATGTCTTTCGTGCTTTACTTCTTCCTCAACAAGGAGAGTATCATCTTCCGCTTTTATTGTATCAAGCAAATTATGCTTTTTGATTAGTCTGTTGCCGATAGGGCCACCCATAAGCGAACCTGCTATAAGTCCGAAAGTTGCGGCGGCTGTGCAGACTGTTGTAGCGCCGCTTATACCAAAGTCCTCAAGTACCGGACCAAAAGCGCCTGCAGTACCGTGACCGCCAACCATAGGTATTGAACCTGTGGTCATACCTACAAGGGAATCAAGTCCGAGCAAATTTGCAAGTCCGACCGCTGTAAAGTTCTGGGTAATTATAAGAACGATTACAAGTATGAGAAAAACAAGGAGCGGCTTGCCTCCGCTTTTGAGAACCTTAAGGTTTGCCTGAAAGCCTACCGAGGTAAAGAAAAATACCATGCAGACTTCTTTTAGAGTGTCGTCAAAATCAATTTCAAGTATTCCTGTTGAATAGCATATCAATGTGAAAACGGCAAATATTAATCCGCCGATTACAGGGGCAGGAATACAGAATTTTTCGAGAAAAGAAATTTTCTTTTTAAGAAAACTTCCTAAAATCAGTACAACAACAGCAACTGCGATTGTCTGATACATATCAAGTGTAATGCTCAATGTTTACATTCCTTTCGGAGTTATTCTGCTGTTTTTACTTCAACGCCCTTTTCGCTGTAATACTCCGCTGCACCGCTATGGAACGGAATATTTACACCTATTACGGCATCTTTTTCCACAATATCAAGGTCAGCCGAAACAGTAAGTTGGAGTTCGTTTGCGTTATCAAAAATCAGCTTTGTAAGCGACTTTACTTTATCGTTTGAAAGTTTGTTGCTTACAATAAGCACCGACTTAACTCCTACTGTATCCACTGCTTTTGTCTGACCGCTGTATGTATTTGCTTTTACAGTACAGTCAATATACGAGTATGCGGATTTTAGCTTTGAGGAAGTTGCCTTATCTATACCGATAAGTCTTATATCGCACTGTTTAGCAAGCTCGTCAATTACAGTTGCATTTGTTCCCAATGTCCAAAATGCAGCGTCAATATCACCCGATACAAGCTCCTTTGCCGATTCGGCATAGTCAAGATTGACTTCCTTTATCATTTTTTGGTTTAAGCCATATGCAGACAAAATCTGCTTTGCATTAAGCTCAGAGCCTGACTCCTCTTCGCCGATGCTTACGGTCTTTCCAAGCAGGTCATCTATGCTGTTTATATCGGAATCTGCCCTTACAACTATGTGGCACACCTCGGTATAAAGTGCTGCGACAGCGCTGTAATCCTTATAAGGTGTTTTAAAAGAATTTTCACCGTTGTAGGCATCGCTGATAATATCCGACTGTGCAATGGCTGCGTCAAGATAGCCCTGCGAAAGCAAACGAACATTAGCTGCCGAACCTGCCGTTGTTTTTAAATCAATATTAAGCTCTCCGTCTTTTTCGGCAAGCTGTTTAATTGATGTTGCGGTTTGGTGATAAACACCGCCTAATCCCGCCGCACCAAAACGGATACTTTCATTTCCCATAGAGCAGCCGCAAACGCAAAGCATTGCAGTCAGCAAAACAAGAAAAAGTGCAATAAATTTTTTCATCTTACCGCCTCTTTTTTAATAACAAAAAGGGAATTGTAAACAGCGTACAATTCCCCGATATTTACAGTTAATTGTAACATATTTTGTGAAATATGTCAAATCGCCAAGATCACTAATTTAACCTCAGTTCTACCTTACTGCCACCAGAGTTCTCTTTGGTAACAACAATTTGCTTGTCGATTTCTGTTCTAAGCTCCGCCACATGAGATATAATGCCCACAAGGCGGTTGTTTTCGGAAAGGCTCGACAAAGCCTGCATAGCCTGTCTGAGTGTTTCCTCACTGAGTGAACCGAAGCCCTCGTCAACAAACATTGTTTCCATTCTTATTCCGCCTGCCGACGCCTGTATTTCATCTGAAAGACCGAGTGCAAGTGAAAGTGACGCAATGAAAGATTCGCCGCCCGAAAGGCTTTTTACGCTTCGCTCCGTACCGTTGTAATGGTCAATAACATTCAAGTCAAGTCCGCTTTTACCCTTTAGGTTATCCACAACCTCTTTGCGCTTTAGGTCATAATTACCTCCCGACATTCTCATAAGGTGAACATTTGCCCTGCTGATAATCTTATCAAAGAAAGCGGTTTGAATGTAGGTTTCAAGCGTCATTCTCTGCTTTCCCGACAGTGTGCCGTTTACGGTATCGGAAAGTGATTTCATTTCCCGCCAATTTATATCAAGTTGTGCAAGCTCATCGGATTTTGCGTTCAGCTTTTCTAAAGCCGATTTGTTTGCAATAATACGCTGAGATATTATGTTATTTTTCTCTGCAAGCTGATTTTTCTCATTAACAAGAATACTTTTTTCGCTCTTTTTATCTTCAATGTCTACATTTTCGGCATTTTTAAGTATTTCGTTAAGCTGAGCAATCTGTGCTTTATAATCGTTAATTGCTTTTTCGCAGTCTTTGTAGGCCTTTTCAGCTTTCTCGGCTTGCTCTTTATTTGTGCGAATTGTATTTTTTAATTTTAATATTTTTGCCGTTGCCGACTTTTTGCTGTCAAAAGTAAGTTTTTTAAGCAAGCCCTCCTTTTGCTTTTCCTGTTCCTCAACTGCTGTACTGTAAGCAGAGATTTCGGCTTTCAGCTTAGAAGTCTGCTCGTTTGCACTGTTTAATTTTTCCTCTGTATCCTTAATAATTTCGATAAGCTCTGATTTTCTTTTCAGTTTCTTATCTTCTTCGGTTATTTGTGTTTTGAGTTGGGTTTTATTCTGCTTGATTTCGTCAAGAATTTTTGCAATCTTATCCTCGGCGCTATCCAACTCCGCATCTTCAATCAGCTTTTTCAAATTGCTTTCGGCTGTCTTTTTTGCATTGTTGTAAACTCCGCCCTTTTCGCCGCATTTACTGCTTAAAACATTAGCTTTATCCTGTAAGTCTTTAGCCTCCTTTTCCGATTTCTTAACTTCCGCCTCGGTAGGGGCGTTTTCTGATTTTACAGCTTTATGCGGATGTGTGCATGAACCGCATACAGGGCAAGGCTCGCCGTCTGTTAAGGTTTCTGCAATAATTCCTGCTTGCTCGCTGTTAAATGCAATTCGCTTTTTATCCGACCTTTCTTTAACAGACTTCGCCTTTTCTTCAGCCAAAACATATTCTTTTTGTGCAAGCAAATAGTCATTTTCTAACTTTTTAAGCTCTTTTAAATCATTTTTCAACTGTAAAATTTCATTTTCTTTCACAACGATTTTTTCAAGCTCGGTAGAGAATTTCAGCCTGTTTTCGGCACTGCTTTCAAGGGAAACGCTCTCTTCTTTATATTCGCCTAAGCTTTCGCCGAGCTTTATAAGCTGTTTTTCATTATCGCTTAAAGATTTTTGACTTAAATTATACTTTTCCGTATTATCTTTAATCTTTTTAGCCAATAAATCAAGCTCGTCATAATCTTTTAGCTGCTGCTCAATTATAGTTACTTTCTTTTCGATTTCATGTGTTTGCGGTTCTTTTTTCTTTTCTTTTTCAAGCGCTGATTTTAAAACTTCCGATTCGGGCAGCATTTTTTGTAGCTTTTCGTTTGTATTTTCCAGCATCACACGATTTTTATTTTGTTCTTCAGCCTTAGTTATTATTCCTGTAATAGCATCAATTTTTTTGTCTGCGGCTTTCTGCTTTTCTGCCGAAATTTGTAATGACTCGCTGTCATCTTTAATTATGTTTTTTATAAGCTCAATTACATCAGCCGTAAGCATTTCGCCGCTCTGCGCCTTTTGCAAATCTATTGAAAAAACGCTGTCTTTACTGCAAACCGCACTGTTAATATATTGACTGATATAATCGTTTGCTTTTTCTCTCTCCTTTTCAATCTCGCTGAAATCGTTTTTAACCTTTTCCTGAAAAATTTTATATATATCGGTTTTAAATATACTTCTGAATATAACCTGCCTGTCCTTTGTTTCTGCAAGCAAAAGTTTCAGAAAATCTCCCTGAGCAATCATTGCAATTTGTGAGAACTGAGTTGGGGTAACACCGAGAATTTCAACGAGCTTTGTGTCTACCGCCTTTTTGTTTGTTTCAACATCACCGTTTGGGAGAGTAAGCTCTGCGCCTGCGGCTTTTTTGGTATAGCCATCGCCCTTCGCTTTCTTTTTCATATATTCGGGATTGCGCTTTACGGTATATTCCTTATCACCATTCGCAAAAGTCAGCTCAACTAATGTTGGAGTGTCGTCATCAGCATATTTGGAACGAAACATAGAAGAATCTCTGTTACTGCCGCTCGCCTCGCCGTAAAGAGCGTATTTGATTGCGTCAAATATGGTAGTTTTGCCTGCTCCCGTATCGCCTGTAATAAGATAAAGTCCGCTTTTGCCGAGCTTTTCAAAATCAACCTCCTGCTTTTTTGCATAAGGGCCGAATGCCGACATAGTCAGTTTTATAGGTCGCACTAAAATTCCTCCTTAATCTGCTCAAATAAATTTGCCGCATACTCAAGCTGTTCATCGCTCAAAGGCTTTCCGTTCTGCTTTTCAAAAAATTCCGATAATAATTCTGTATCGGATTTCTTTTCTGTTTCTTCCGCCTGCGTCAAAGCAAAAGAATTTCTTGTGCGGGTATTATCGTAATCGAGTTTCATTAAATTCGGATAAACGCATCTGAGTTTTGCAACCGCATCCGCAACATCTTCTTCATCGGTAAGAATTATATGCAAATAATCTTCGGTATTTGTATTTTCGTAATTTTTCTTAAAAGTTAAGTCCTCATAAGTACCCTTGATTTCCCGCATATCAAGTTTTGGGGTAAGCTCAACGGTTGAAACCTTAACATTACCCTTTTCTTTCATTTCAACTACGGTAACGGATTTTTTGTGGCTTATTTCCGAAAAAGAATATTTAAGAGGAGTGCCGCAATAGCGGACAGTATTTTTTCCGACATTTTGTGGGCCATGAATATGACCAAGGGCTACATAGTCAAAATCGTCAAATACATATGAATCAACATTGTCTGTACCGCCAACGGCTATTGTTTCCGACTCCGAGCGCTGGGCACCTGTTACAAATTGATGTGTGATAATCACATTCCTTGCTTTTTTGTTTACATTCATATGAGATACGGCAACACGAACAGCATCGGTATATGTATTTATTTCTTCGTCCTCAAAAAATCTGCGTACATTAGACGGTTTTACAAACGGGAGCATATAAAAATTAACCTTTCCGTACTTGTCTTTTAGCTCTACAAGGTCATTTTTGCCGTTATAAACCTGCGACATATGCACTCCGCTTTTGTCCATAAAGCGAGAACCGAACGCAATTCGTTCGGGGGAATCGTGATTACCGCTTATAACCAATATCTGCAAATTTCTTTCCACAAGTCTGAATAAAAAATCATCAAAAAGCTGCACTGCCTCTGTCGGCGGTATAGGCTTGTCATACACATCGCCTGCTATTACAACAGCCTCTGCCTTTTGCTCATCAATTACATTCAATATTTTTAATAATATGTATTTCTGATCTTCAATCATAGAATAGCCGTTTACACGCTTTCCTAAATGCAAATCAGATAAATGTACAAATTTCATAACATCATCCCTTAAAATTTGTTGTTTTATGTTATTATATCATACATTTTTAATAAATAAAAGCCTTTGCAAAAAAAACAGACCGTTACTTATCTGCAACGATCTGCTGTAAGGGAAGGAAAAGTTTAGATAACTTTTCAGTTGTAGGAAAATTATTCGGCGTCTGTAAGTGATACGGCATATGTCATAGTACCTGAATACTTAACACCCTTAGGAGTTGACGGATTGTTGAGAACGGGCTTTACTGTAAATGTTGTTGAGCCGTCCTCTGTAAATGATGCAAGTTCAACACCGTTTACCTCATCTTTTTCGCCTGTGGTTTCTACAATGCTTGCATAAGGCATAATGAATTGGTATCTGAGTGTAGGCTTTGCGGCACTCTCAACCTCACCTGTAAGCACCATCTGGTTGCGGAAGTAGCTTGTACCTGCGATTGTTACAGATACCTTTTGCCGCTTGGAACAAAGGCTGTGTCGTTTTCAAGTGCAAGTGAATATGAAAGTGTAGATGACTCTTTCTGAAGTTCTGCTGTGAGAGGGATAGAAACTGTGTAAGACGGTACAATTTCAGATTTGCTTTTTAATATGTAATTTTCTGCCGGAAATCTGCCGATGTGTGGTTTTCGTCAACGACCGTAGTGCTTTTAGTCTTTTTCTCCATTTCTCTTTCCCTTTTCTGACATTATTCTAACACCCGATTTTTACAGTAGAGTTATATTTGTTTATTTCTCTTGTAAAGAATTGTAAAAATTAGCGCATAAAAAAAGCCCTGCGTAAAGCAAGGCTTAAAAAACAGATTTAATTTGTGCTGTCTATAAATTTTTTAAATATTTTTCTGCTGTTTTCATCTAAAAAGAAAGAATACTCCGGGTGCCACTGCACCGCCCATACAAATTTTTTGTCGGGTGCAAACAGTGCCTCTATAAGTCCGTCCTCCGAAACCGCCATACACTCAAGATTCGGTGCAATATCTTTTACTGCCTGATGGTGCAGACTTGTAACATTTAGCAAATCAACATTCAAGAGTTTATGCAAAGGTGAATTTTTATTTATACTCACGCTGTGAATAGGTTTGTCATATGGGTGTGGCTGATGATGAACAGCAGTGCTTGGATGTTCTGTATTTAAATCCTGATAGAGTGTGCCGCCCATTACGGCATTTATGAATTGTATGCCACGACAAATGCCGAGAACTGATTTATCCGCATCATAAGCCAATCTGAACAGCTCGGTTTCCATATTATCTCTTTGAGAACAGCTTTCGCCGCATAGCTCTGATTTTTGGGCATTATAAATCCGTGGTGCAATATCCTGTCCGCCTGTAAACAAAAATCCGTCACAAGTATTTACAAGCTGTTTTATAACCTCCTTGTCCTCTGTCAAGGGCAGCATTACGGGAACACCTCCCGAAATTTCAATACCTTTCATATAGTTAGGCAGCATCCAATAACATTCTTTTTCAAAATCTACAAGCGGAACTACGCCTATTAACGGCTTTTTCATACCTATTACCTCCAATAAAAAAGACAAGGGAGTCCAAATGAACTTCCTTGTCCAAAATTTGTATTTATTATAGCACAAAATATAAAAGAATACAATATCAACAGTTTAAACATTTGCCTTTGGCGTAACATAAACCGTTTTATTATTTACATAAATAACCATACCCGGTTTTGCACCGCTTGGCTTGCTTACATAACGCACAAGCGTATAATCAACAGGTACTTGGCTGCTTTCTCTTGCCTTGCTGTAATATGCCGCAAGCTGAGCCGCCTCTAAAATTGCGGTATCGCTTATCTCTTTGCCTTCGGCTAAAATAATTGTATGCGAGCCATGAATATCCTTTGTGTGCAGCCACATATCGTTTTTGTTTGCTGTTTTTAAGGTCAGCTTATCATTCTGAGTATTATTTCTGCCCACAAGAATTTTAAAGCCGTCACTCGAGGTAAACTCAAGCGGTGGAAGTGCCGCCTGCGGTCTTTGCCTGCCCTTTTGTTTACGCAAATAGCCCTGCTCTGTAAGTTCTTCTCTTATCTGCGCAAGCTCTCGTTCGCTCTCCGCACGGCTGACCGTATCAAGTACAGAATCAATGTATTCAAGCTCTGCCCTGCCCTTTTTTATTTGCTCGGTAAGAATATGCTCTGCGTTCTTTGCCTTTTGGTAATCCTTGTAATACTTCTGCGCATTTGCGGCAGGAGAAATTGCCGGATTTAACTTTATGCGAATAAGCGCCATATTTTCATCATAAAAGTTCTCTACCTCTGCAAAACTTGCGCCACGCTCAATTCTGTAAAGGTTTGCCTGCAACAAATCGCCGTTAATTCTCAGCTGTTCACGATTTGCACATTCCTTTAGCTCAATCTTTTGCTTTGAAAGTTTACGGGAAGTTCGCTCGCTCAAATTAGCAAGCAATTTTGTCAAATCCTGCGACTTTACCCTCATTCTCTCTCTTGAATCCCTTGTTTCGTAAAAGCTGTCAAGGAGCTGAGAATAAGTATCAAAATACTTAATTTGCGCAAAATTGCCGTACTGCTCAACATTCATAAATGTAAAATCTATCGGCTTGCCGTCATCTCTTATAACCATACAAGGCTTGCCTGCATATCTGTTTACATTCATATAAAGATTATCAATTACTTCGATTAATTTTTCATAATGCGCCCTGTCCATATGAGTGGTTGTGCCCTCGCCCACCTGATACTCAAGCTCTCGGCACACAAGCGGCGACACACCTTGAATTGCTTTTAAAAGTGCCTTGTTAAGCGTCATTTCGCCGTCAAAATCAACTGTCTTTTCGGCAATTTCTTCGGCTGAGTGGTCAAGAATAGAAAGTTTATCCTGCGCCTCGGGAAGTTCATATTTAATATTCGGCAGTACAAGTCTGCGACTGCTCATTGTAAGGTCTACCCTCTTTAGCGAATCTATAATCACGCCGTTTGAATCGACAATAATTATATTGCTATACATACCCATAATTTCGCATACTACGGTTATAAGAACAGTATCGCCAAGCTCGTTTACGCACTCAAAATCAAGAAAAAGCACTCTGTCGCACTCCTGCTGACGAACCGCTACGAGCTTGCCGCCGCCTATTCGCTTGCGTAAAAGCATACAGAACATTGGCGGCGACGGTGGGTTTTCGGGAGTGTGACTGCAAAAATGCACTCTCGGAGAATTTGCCCTTGCAGAAAGCAAAAGCTTTTTGTTGCCGTTAAAGGTGCGCATTGCAAACACAAGCTCATCTCTGTTTGGCTGATAAATCTGCGATACCCTTGCACCGAGCGCCTCGGTTTCTATTTCGTGTTTTATATATCTTAAAAAAATTCCGTCTAAAGCCATTTTTTACCTCTATTTATGATATTTGCCATTAGTTGAAATTTCAAACGAACGGTAAATCTGTTCGGAAAGCACCATTCTCGCCATTTGGTGCGGAAAAGTCATTTTGCTCATTGAAAGTTTAAAATCGGCTCTGCTTTTAACTTTATTGCTCAGTCCGTAACTTCCGCCGATTATAAAGTCAACCGTACTTTTTCCCATAATTGCGGCATTATCAAGCATTGCCGAGAGTTCCTCACTTGAAAGCTGTTTTCCCTCTATGCACATAGCCACAACATAGTCGCCCGAACCGATTTTTTTAATTATTCGTTCGCCCTCAGCCTCAATTACCTCTGAAATTTCTGCCTGATTGGGATTATTGTTTCTGATTTTTTCTTCCGCAAGTTCTACTATTGAAAACTTACAAAAGGCAGTAAGCCTCTTTGCATATTCCGAAATTGCATCTGTAAAATATTTTTCTTTAATTTTTCCTATACAAATTATATTTATTCTTATCATTTTTCACCGTTAAAAAATTACTGATTTTGCGTTGGTTTCTACTGGTGCAATGTCAAGGGTGTAGTCTATCCCTCGTTTCATACCGTACTTAGAAAGCTCGTTCACCGCCGTATTAAGCGCTATTGATGGAGTGTTGTTCTGTTCGCTGAGATGACCGAGCATAAGTCTTAGTGTACCCGACTGCACAAGTCCCGCAAGCTCGGCGGCACAATCCGGATTTGACAAATGGCCGTATTTAGAAAGTATCCTCTTTTTAAGCACATACGGATACGGACCGTTTTTCAGCATATTAACATCGTGATTTGACTCAACAACGGCAAAATCGCTATGTGCAACGGCATTTCTCACATCATCGGTCATATATCCCATATCGGTAGCAACAGTGGCGGTTTTACCGTCTGCAAGCGTTACAGAGTAGCAACAGCTTTCAGCCGCATCGTGCGGAGTGTCAATTCGTTTTATAAGCATATCACCGATTGCAACCTCGTTTTCAATAACTTCGGTTTCAAAGCGGTTATCAAGGCGGTTAGCCCTTTCGAGTGCGTCAAGCGTACCCTCGCTTGCATACACCTTAAATTTATAGCGAGATGCAAGCACTTTGATTGCATTGCAATGGTCTGTATGTTCGTGTGTAATAAAAACTGCGCCGATTATGCGTGGATCTATTGAATTTGTAAGTAAAGCATTTTCAATCTGCTTGCATGAGCGCCCTGCGTCAATAAGTACGCCCTGCGTTGCTGTACCGAGAAAATAACTGTTTCCTTTACTGCCGCTAAAAAGCGGTACTGCCTTTGCCAAACTAATCTACCCCTAATCAATAAAATCATAATATATAATAGCACAAAAAATTCACTTTGTCATCTGCATAATGAAAACCCACAGCTTTTGGCTGTGGGTAAAGTGATTATTTTTTAACAAGAGCGGATGCAGGGAGTGCATATTTTTTCTTGTACTCCTTGTAATCGGCATTATACTGAATATCGTCTGAGTTCTTCAGCTCGTGGAGATATTCGTGTGCATCATAACCGTTGTTGTTGATTTCGATAACACCTACTGCGATGTTTGAACAGTGGTCAGATACTCTCTCCATACTTGTGATAAGGTCGGAGAAAATAAAGCCAAGCTCTATTGTACATTCACCGTTTGTAAGACGCTTTACATGAGCCTCTTTCAGCTTATCTCTTATGCGGTCAATAACCTGCTCAAGAGGTTCAACCTTTGCCGCAAGTTTTACATCGTTATTAATAAACGCAAGCGTTGCGTTATTGATAATCTCTCTTACGGCGTCCATCATAACATTAAGACCTGCCATAGCCTCGTCTGAGAAAACGGCTTTTTTCTCTTCAATTTCTTTGGCTGCGCCTACAATATTCATTGCGTGGTCGCTGATTCGTTCAAAATCACCTATGCCATGCAGAACTCTCTGAACACTTTTACTGTCGTTTTCAGAAAGATTTTTCTGACTTAGTTTTACAAGATATGTCGAAATTACATCTTCGTACATATCAATTGTGTCTTCGTTTTCAGAAAGGGTGTCAGCCGCTTTTTCGTTATAATTACCAACCATTTCAAGTGCGCCGAGAAGTGTACCCTCCGAAAGTCTTGCCATTTTTCCCGTAACATTTAAAGCACGGTCTGTTGCAAGTGAAGGTGTGTTGAGGAAACGCTCGTCAAGGAATGGTGTTTCGCTATCTTCATCTGAATCCTTAATAGTAAGGCAAGCAAGTTTTTCGAGCTGGCGTGTGAAAGGAAGCAGCATAGCTGTTGCCGCAATGTTAAATGCAGTATGAATAACAGCAATATTTGCCTCGGCAACAACATCATCTAAAAATCCGTATTGGAAGATTAAGTTTGTGCCATAGAACAGCGCACAAATTACGATTGTACCTATAATGTTAAAGTACAGGTGAACCAAAGCAGCTCTCTTAGCGTTTTTCTTAGCGCCGATACACGAGATAAGCGCTGTAACGCAAGTACCTATGTTTTGTCCCATAACAATCGGAATTGCCATTGAATAAGTAATAGCGCCTGTTTTTGACAGTGCCTGCAAAATACCGACAGACGCACTTGAGCTTTGAATAATAGCTGTAAGCAAAGCACCGGCAATGATACCGAATACAGGGTTGTTGAAGATTGTAAGAAGATTTGCGAAGTTTGGATCATTTGCAAGCGGCTTTACAGCGGCGCTCATAGAATCCATACCGAACATTAAAATTGCAAATCCCAAAAGAATAGACGCAAGGTTTTTCTTACTGTCGCTCTTTGCAAACATAATAAGAATTATGCCTATAAAAGCGAAAGCAGCAGAAAAAGATGTCGGTTTAAGCAGCTGCATAAATACGCTGTCGCCCTCAATACCCGAGAGGCTTAAAATCCACGCTGTAACTGTTGTGCCGACATTAGCACCCATAATAATTCCTATTGCCTGTCTGAGTTTCATAATACCCGAGTTTACAAAACCAACTACCATTACTGTGGTAGCAGACGATGACTGTATAACAGCTGTAACGGCTGCACCGAGTAAAAATCCCTTGAAAGTATTGTTAGTCATTTTTTCAAGAGTTTTTTCAAGTTTACCGCCTGAGAACTTTTCAAGTCCGTCACCCATGGTATTCATACCATACAAAAAGAGTGCAAGACCGCTCAGCAGCTGAAGTATCGAAAAAATATCCATATCCCTAAACTCTCCTTTACAAATGTAATAATATTAGGATAAAGTCAAAGTTTTATTTTGCATTTGTAAAATCTATGTAAAGTTTTTTACACAGCAACGGCTGAGCCTTGTTGATAAGTAACACTTAAACAAGACTCAGCTAAAGTATTAAATATTAATATTTAATATCACCAAAAGAACATTTTACAAATCACAAAGCTTTTGCTTTAAATGTAAAGGCAGTTCCGTTCTCGTCACTCTTTAAAGTGATAGTGCCGTCGTGTCTTTCGGCAATGTGCTTTACTATTGCAAGTCCAAGACCTGTGCCGCCGGTTTCTTTGGAGCGGCTTTTGTCAACTCGATAAAATCTTTCAAAAACTCGCTTTTGGTGCTTTACAGGAATACCTATTCCCGTATCCGCAACGCTTAGAAAAGCATTTTCTCCGTCTTTTTTTACGGTAACGGTTACACTGCCGCCCTTGCGGTTATATCTGATAGCATTGTCGCAAAGGTTGTAAACAAGCTCGTAAAGCTGATTGCGGTTGCCGTTTATCAGTACCTTTTCGGCTGCATTCACCTTGATTTCCACCTCGTGCTTATTTGCATTGGTGTGCAAATCTTCGGCAACCTCTCTTGAAAGTCCCGACAAATCCACTTTATCGTAATTTGCGGGTCTTGTATTTTCGTCAAGCTCCGAAAGCTCGATAATATCGCCTATAAGTGAAAGCAGTCTGCCCGATTCCTTATGAATTTTTCCTGCAAATCTTTCTATATCTTCGGGAGCGGCAATACCACTTTCGATAATCTCGGCATAACCCGAAATTGAAGTGAGAGGAGTTTTTAGCTCGTGTGTAACATTTGCGGTAAACTCTCGCCTCATTTTTTCAGCCTTTCGCTTTGCCGACACATCAATAATAAGACAAATAACGCCCTTTTGCTCGCTGTTTGAATAAACGGGACTTGCTATTATCTGCAACACTCTGCCGTTAATGCTGCCTTCGTTGCTACTGCGTTCACCGTCAAAAGCCTTGTCAACACATTCGCACAAAACCTCGTTTCGTGAAAAAGAAATTAAACTTTCTCCGACAGTACCCTCGGAATCCGTACCGAGGTATTTAGATGCCGAGTGGTTGCACATAAGCATATTTTTATCCATATCAAGCATTATAAAGCCCTCGGACATATTTTGAATAAGTGTATCAATTCTGTCTTTTTCAAGCTGCAAGCGTGTTACCTGCTTGCTGATTTGCTTTTGCTGACTTGAAATTGTGCGTGAAATGGAGCTTAATTCCTCATATTGTGTACCGTCAGCATTGCTCTCAAGGTTTTCGATAGGTGCGATTATTTTTTTAGTTGACCTTTTTGAAAGTATATAGCAAAGAATAAACACAAGAATTATAACGCCCAAAAGAATAGGAACAAGGTGCATAAACAGAGAATATCCGTTTTCGATTGTTTCCGACACACGCAAAACATTTCCGTTTGCGGTTTTTTCAGCGTAATAATATGTAACCCTGCCGATGGTTTCGGACTTTCGGCTGTCATCACCGTAGCCGTTTTTCATTGCGTTTATAAATTCGGGTCTGTTTGAATGGTTGCCCATTTTGGTAACATCTACACCGTCCTCGCTTTCAAGGAGAACATTTCCGCTGCTGTCGAGCAAGGTTATTCGTATTTTAGACGAACTTAAATCGTGCAGCTGCTCATAACTGCTGTCTTTGTTATAAAGTGAAGTTACCATAGCTGCATAATTCTTAATGGTCGCTTTTTCTGAAGAAGAAAAAATAAACCAGAAAGCGGCTGTTGAAAAAACAGCCGTTAAAAGAATAGAAACACCCGCAGTTATTAAAAATCTTTTTAAAAGAATTTTGCGTAATTTCATCTGTTATTCTCCTGCCTTATATCCTACATTGCGTACGGTTTTAATGAGATTGCCGCATTCACTGAGCTTTTGACGGAGTGTTGTAATGTGCATATCAACCGTACGGCTCTCGCCCTCAAAGTCATAGCCCCATACATTAATAATAATGTTTTCTCTTGTAAGTGCCATACCCTTGTTGTTGAGCAAATACTTGAGCAGTTCATACTCTTTGTATGTAAGGGTGCATGGCTCACCGTTTGAAGTGACAATATGCTTGGAATCATCAAGCACAATTCCGCCGAGCTCAACGGTTTCGGGCTTTTCTTCAACGGTGCATCTTCTGAGAATAGCTCTCACTCTTGAGATAAGCTCAAGCACAGAAAACGGCTTTGTAAGGTAATCGTCAGCGCCCATATCAAGACCTTTTACCTTGTCCATTTCGCTTGACTTGGCGGTGACCAAAATAACAGGAATATTTTTTGTTGACTTATCCTTTCTGAGCTTTTCAAGTACAGAAAGTCCGTCAAAATCGGGGAGCATTACATCAAGAATAACAAGCTGCGGCTTTACATCGGCGCAAGCCTTAAAAAAGCTTTTGCTCTCGCCAAAGCTCTGCACATCATAACCGCTGTTTTTGAGCGCATAGGTTTCAAGCTCTCTGATGTCTGTATCGTCTTCTACAATATAAATTAACATAAATTCTCTAACTCCCCGAAATAGTATTAAGGCAGAGCACATCTACCTTAAAACTAATTATATCACAATAGTCATTTTTTGCAACAAAAAACAAACACGCACTTATTTATTCTTTACTGCCTGTAATTGAAAAAACTACCCATTCGCCGATATTTTCCGCATGGTCACCGATTTTTTCAAAATACTTTGCAATCAGCATAATATCAATAGCCTGATGGTCGAGTTCCTTATTTGTATTGATAATATCAATAACCTCTTCCTTTACCTTGTTGAAAAGGTCATCAATCGCATCGTCCATAGTGGCAACTGTTCTTGCAAGTTTTAAATCTTTCTTTACAAAAGCGTCAATCGCAGTTGTTACCATATTTGATGAGCGCTCAGCCATTTCTGAAATATGTGTCATTGAGTAAAGGCTTTCGCAGTCCTTTAAGTAAATAGACATTTCCGCAATATCAATAGCCTGATCGCCTATTCTCTCAAGGTCTGTAATCATCTTGAGCGCTGCCGATACTGTTCTTAAATCGCCTGCAACAGGTGACTGCAAGAGTAAAAGGTTCAAACAAAAGCTCTGGATTTCTCTTTCCATCTTATTTATTTTTTCTTCTATAATCCTTGCTGTTTCAAGCTTATCGTACTCACCGTTTGTAATGATAGTTATTGTGTTTTTAATAGCACCCTCAACCAAAGCGCCCATTTCAATGAGCTTGTCGTTGAGTGTTTTTAATTCCAAATCAAAATATTCTCTCATTAGCCGAACCTTCCTGTAATGTATTCCTCTGTACGCTTATCCTTTGGAGTAGAAAACAAGGTAGCTGTATCTGTGCATTCAATCATTTCGCCAAGCAGGAAAAATGCTGTATTGTCAGCAATTCTCATTGCCTGCTGCATATTATGTGTAACCATTATAATGGTATATTTATCTTTAAGCTTCATACAAAGCTCTTCAATTTTACCTGTTGAAATTGGGTCGAGCGCCGAAGTTGCCTCGTCCATAAGTAAAACCTCAGGCTTTACCGCAAGTGCTCTTGCAATGCAAAGACGCTGCTGCTGACCGCCCGAAAGACCGAGAGCGCTTTTTTTGAGTCTGTCCTTAAGCTCATCCCAAATTGCGGCATCTCTTAATGACTGCTCAACAATTTCGTCAAGCTCTCTTCTGCTCCTCACACCATGAGTTCTCGGGCCGAATGCTATGTTGTCATACACGCTCATAGGAAATGGGTTTGCCTTTTGGAAAACCATACCCACTCTTTTTCTGAGGACATTAACATCCATATTTTTTCCGTAAATATCCTCATCATCAAGACGAATATCACCTGTAATTTTACATCCCTCTACCAAATCGTTCATTCTGTTGAGCGACTTTAAGAGCGTTGATTTACCGCAGCCCGACGGGCCGATAAACGCTGTAATTTTGTTAGCCTCCATATTAAAGTTTACAGACTTTAATGCATGGAATTTGCCGTAATACAGGTTCATATCCTTAATTGTAAACTTATCCATTTGTTTTCCTTCCACCGTTACTTATTTTTACTTGTAAGTTTTTTTGCTATAAATGCCGAAAGTGTATTGATTAAAAGTACAAGCACAAGCAATACAACCGCTGTTGCCCAAGCCTGATCTGTATGCAATCCTTCGTTTGCAAGCACATACATATGAATAGCAAGTGTTCTGCCCGAGGACATAAGTCCGTTTGCAAGACCCGACGCCGAACCCGATGTATATAAAAGTGCCGCTGTTTCACCGACTATTCTGCCCACTGCAAGAATTATGCCGGCAAGAATACCGGGCATTGCACTCGGAAGAATTACTTTTGCAATAGTTCTCAGCTTGCCTGCTCCAAGACCATAGCTGCCCTCTCGATAAGAATCAGGTACAGAAAGCAAAGCCTCTTCTGTTGTTCTCATAATTGTAGGCAGCACCATAATTGCAAGTGTAAAAGAACCTGCAAGCAATGAAAGTCGCCACTGAAGTGTTGTTACAAAGAACAGCATACCAAACAAGCCGTAAACAATAGACGGGATACCCGAAAGTGTTTCTGCCATTGTTCTGATGAGCTTTACAAACTTATTGCCTCTTTTTGCATACTCGGCAAGATAAATTGCTGCGCCAACACCAAAAGGTACGGCGATTGCCAAAGTAAGCAAAGTAACTATAATAGTATTGATAATAGCCGGCATACAAGATACATTGTCACTGTTGTATTCCCACGCAAACAAATCCGGAGTAATGTGCGGAATACCCATTACAAGGATATAAACAATCAAAAATATGAGTGCAAGTACCGATAATGCCGCTGCAAGCACAACAAGAATAAACAAAACAAGTGAAAGCGGCTTTCTTTTATATTCTCTTAATCTTTGGGCAAATCCTGTTTTATTGATTGCCTTTATTTCGTTATTTTCAGCCATTTTTTTCACTCCTGCTCTTAATTGCCTGCATTGAAAGTGTAATAATAAGGATAAATACAAACAAAACCACACCTGTTGCTATAAGCGCCTGTCTGTGAAGTCCTGTTGAGTAACCCATTTCAAGTACAATGTTTGCTGTAAGTGTTCTTACACCGTCCGTAAGTGATGTAGGAATCTGCACCTGGTTGCCTGCAATCAGGATAACCGCCATAGTTTCGCCGATAGCTCTGCCTATGCCAAGCACAACACCTGCGAGAATACCCGACTTAGCTGCCGGCAGCATTGTTTTAAATACACTTCTCTCTCTTGTTGCACCAAGTGCAAGGGCTCCCTCGTAGTAATTTTCGGGCACTGCTCTGATAGCCGATTCCGACACACCGATTATTGTAGGCAAAATCATAATGCCAAGCACTATTGACGCTGCAAGCAGGCTTGAGCCGTTGCCGCCGAAATTTTCACGAATAAACGGTACAATTACCATAAGTCCGAAAAAGCCGTAGACGATTGACGGAATACCTGCAAGCAATTCTGTTGCCGGCTTAATCACCTTGTATAAAGGCTTTGGGCAAAAACGAGCAAGAAAAACTGCTGTTAAAATTCCGATTGGCACACCGATTACTACCGCACCGGCTGTAACATATATACTGCCGATAATCATTGTAAAGATGCCGTAGCTTGCAGGAACATTTGTAGGTGCCCATTCAGAGCCGCCTATAAAATTAAAAAATCCGATTTCTGCCATTGCCGGAACACCGTTGTAGAAAAGGAAAATACATATAAGCACAACTGCCGCTATGCTTGCAAGGGCTGTCAGGAAGAAAACTCCCTGCATAGCCCTTTCTTTAATATTGTTTAATCTCATTTAGTTATATCGCTCCAAACCTTAGCTTCGCCTGTATAGATAGCTTTTACCTGATCCATTGTGAGATTATCTGTTGTGTTGTTTGTGTTTACGATTACTGCAATACCGTCTTTTGCGATTGTTGTTGATGTAAGAGCTGTTTCTGTATCTTTAAGCTCTCTTGATGCCATACCGATATCACAAGTACCCTCGAGTGCAGACTGCATACCTGCTGATGAGTCTGATGTCTGAAGTTCAATGTCAGCCTTTGTATTTACCTGCTTGTAAGCCTCGATGAGCTTTTCCATTACAGGTGATACTGAAGATGAACCTGCTACTGTAATTTTGCCCTCAGGCTTTGTTCCTGCATATGCTGCATTTTCAGATACAGATACATAACCTTCTTTAGAAATTACTGCCTGACCGTCTGAACTTAAGATATAATCTACAAAGTCCTTAGCAAGACCGCTTAAGTCGCCCTTATAAGCAATGTTAAACGGACGGCTGATTTTGTATTCTCCTGATTTTACATTTTCTGCTGTTGCCTCAACATCTTCAACCTTAAGAGCCTTAACGCTGTCGTTGAGTGAACCGAGTGAAATGTAACCGATTGCTGCGTCATTGCCCTTTACATTAGTAATAACAGCCTCAGTACCGTTTACTGTAACTGCATCTGTTCTTGTCGTATCTTTCTTTGTGTCGCCGTCTTTAACAAGAACACCTGTAAGCTCTACGAAAGCATCACGAGTACCGGAACCCTGCTCTCTTGTAATTACAGAAAGTGTTTTGCTTGTATCAAAAGCACCTGCACTTGATGAATCTGCATTGCTTGCACCTTCACTTGCAGTTGATGATGAGCTGCCGCCGCAACCTGCAAATGCACCTGCCATAATCACGCCTGCTGCTAATACTGATAACAATTTTGTGCTTGTTTTTTTCATAAATATAATCTCCTCAAATAATTATCGTACTTCTTTTGAGTACGGTATTAGTTTAGTCAATTTTTGTAAAGCTATTTACCCGGCATTTGTAAAATGCCCGTAAATAATTATTTTTATTATGTAATGTAATAATATTTCCTATAAAAAGTGATGACAACTTTAAAATAATATGTTATAATGTTATAAATGTTAAAATTCAGGAGGTTGAAACCAATGGAAAATACAAAAATTCCATATAAAATTTACCTTGACGAAAGCGAAATACCTACTCAATGGTATAATGTTCGTGCAGATATGAAAAACAAGCCTGCTCCTCTTCTTAACCCTGCTACATTAAAGCCAATGACAGCAGAGGAGCTTTATCCTGTTTTCTGTAAAGAACTCGTAGCACAGGAGCTTAACGATACAGACGCATACATAGATATTCCGCAGGAAATTCAGGATTTCTATAAAATGTATCGTCCATCTCCGCTTATCAGAGCATATTTTCTTGAAAAGGCTCTTGATACTCCTGCTAAAATTTACTATAAGTTTGAGGGCAACAATACAAGCGGCAGTCATAAGCTGAACTCCGCTATTGCTCAGGCTTACTATGCTAAAAAGCAGGGACTAAAGGGCGTAACCACAGAAACAGGTGCAGGTCAGTGGGGTACTGCGCTTTCAATGGCTTGCTCATACTTCGGACTTGACTGTAAGGTATATATGGTAAAGGTATCTTACGAGCAAAAGCCATTCAGAAGAGAAGTTATGAGAACATACGGTGCAAGCGTTACTCCTTCACCGTCTATGGATACTGCCGTTGGCAGAAAAATTCTTAAGGAGCACCCCGGCACAACAGGCAGCCTTGGATGCGCTATTTCTGAGGCTGTTGAAGTTGCTACATCTACCGAGGGTTACCGCTATGTACTCGGCAGTGTGCTCAATCAGGTACTTCTCCACCAGTCGGTTATCGGTCTTGAGGCTAAAAAAGCTCTTGATAAATACAATGTTAAGCCTGACATCATTATCGGTTGTGCCGGCGGCGGCTCTAACCTCGGCGGTCTTATCTCTCCGTTTGTAGGCGAAAAGCTCAGAGGCGAGGCCGATTACAGAATTATCGCTGTTGAGCCTGCGTCTTGTCCAAGCTTTACAAGAGGCAAGTTTGCATATGACTTCTGCGATACAGGTAAGGTTTGCCCGCTTTCTAAGATGTACACACTCGGCAGCGGATTTATTCCGTCTGCTAACCATGCCGGCGGACTTCGTTACCACGGTATGAGCAGCACACTTTCACAGCTTTACCACGACGGTCTTATGGAGGCTACTTCTGTTGAGCAGACATCTGTATTTGCTGCCGCAGAACAATTTGCAAGAGTTGAGGGTATTCTCCCTGCTCCGGAAAGCAGCCATGCAATCAGAGTTGCAATTGATGAGGCATTAAAGTGCAAAGAAACAGGCGAAGAAAAAACTATTCTCTTTGGTCTTACAGGTACAGGTTACTTTGATATGGTAGCTTACGAGAAATTTAACGATGGTCTTATGAGCGACTATATTCCGACAGACGAGGAACTTCAAAAGGGCTTTGACGGTCTTCCAAATGTTCCTGAAAATTAAATAGGGTATATTAATTGGAGAGAGGATTTTCCTCTCTCCTTTTTATACATAAATTGCTGTAAAAACATATATAACAGTTGCGATTAGTTAAAACTAACTCCTAACCTCTTGACAATGCAAATCAGTTGTGCTATTATTCCATTTGTAGAAAACTATTCTTGAAAGGAAATGACATATATGGCAAAACCAAAGCTTCCAATTCCTGTAACACTTCTTACAGGTTATCTTGGTTCAGGTAAAACTACACTTATCAATCATGTACTCAGCAATCAGGAAGGTTACAAGTGCGCTGTTATCGTTAATGATATCGGCGAGGTAAACATTGACGCTGAGCTTATTCAGAAAACAGGCGTTGTTACTCAGAAAGATGACAACCTTGTTCCTCTTTCAAACGGCTGTATCTGCTGCACACTCAAGGTTGACCTTATCAATCAGATAGCCGAGCTTGTTAAGTCAGGCAAATTTGATTATATTCTCATTGAGGCAAGCGGTATCTGCGAGCCGCTCCCTATTGCACAGTCTATTGCTGTACTTGAGGGTGACGAAGAGGAAGGCACACCTGCTATCTGCCGTCTTGACAACATTGTAACTGTTGTAGACGCACTCAGAATGGCGACAGAGTTTGGCTGCGGCGACAATCTTCTTAAAGATGATGTAGACGAAGAGGACATTGAAAGCCTTGTTATTCAGCAGATTGAGTTCTGCTCAACTATCATTCTCAACAAAGTTGATATGGTAAATGAGGAGCAGCTCGGCAGAGTTAAGGCTATGATTAAGACACTCCAGCCAAAGGCTAAAATTATTGAGGCAAACTACGGCAAGGTAAGCGTTGGCGATATTCTCAACACAAATCTTTACAACTTTGAGGAAACAGCAGGTTCAGCAGGCTGGGCTCAGGCATATGATAAAGACGAGGACGAGAGAAACGAGCATCATGACCACGATGAAGATGAGCACGAGCACCATCATCACCATGACGAAAATGAGCACGAGCATCACCATCACCACGATGATGACGAGCACGAGCATCACCATCACCACCATCACGATGACGAAGACCATTCAAATTGCGATCACGAGCATGGTCACTGCTGCCACCATCACCACCACGGTGACGATGATGAGGAATATGGCATTGGTACATTTGTATATCACAGCCGCCGTCCGTTCAATCAGGAGAAATTACAGGAATTTGTAAACAACTGGCCAAAGGGCGTTGTTCGTGCAAAGGGTATTCTTTGGTTCTCTGATAAAGACAAGAGAGATTACCTCTATGTATTTGAGCAGGCAGGCGTACAGATTACTGCAACAGAAAACGGCAAATGGCTTGCGGCTTTTCCGAAGAGCGAGCAGAAAAAGTACTTTAAAGAATATCCCGACATTGAAGAGCATTGGGACGAAAAGTACGGCGACCGAGAGATTAAACTTGTATTTATCGGTCAGCATATGGACAAGCCAAACATTATTGAAAGACTTGACAACTGTCTTGATGATTAATAAATCGAATTTAAAAATTCCCTGTCTTTTCGGCAGGGAATTTTTGTTTTGTGTTTAACGCAAATTTTAGTTTTGTAAATTTAAAATTCAGGTCAACCCTTTTTAAAGGGTTGCGGGTTTTAAAAAGCTTTCATTATAACAGACTTTCGGGCGCAAACAGCAAAGCTGTTGCGTGCTAAAACTAAGTTTGAAAAACAGGCGACAGCCTTAAAAAGGAATAATAAAAAAACTCCGTCATCGCTAAACTTTGACGGAGTAAATAATAAGAATATCTTTTTTATTTGCTTTCGCTATTAAAAGGCTTGCGCCATTGTGTTCGAGCCACCAAACGGCAAGCCGTTTGGTTATCAAAAATTTGTGATAACTTAAAGTTTTTGTGAGCGTTGCCACACCTACAACCTTTGAAAAGGTTGACCAAACTTTTTTGCCTTTTAGGCGGATAGTCCGTTATTTTCGTTCTATACTAACCGACTGAAAATAAGCTGCACCACAATTTCACAAAAACATTAACCCACTTTTAATTTAAAATACTATTCAAAACATCATCAGTTGTTACATCGAGAACATATGCAAATTCGCCGAGCACCATTTTTTCAGCCTCTTTCAAAAAGCGTTCATCCGACATATGTAATCTTTTGCCCCTCTTAAACTGATATCTTTCGTGTAATCTCAGAGTTCTTATAAGTTTAAGCAACTCTGCGCAATCGCCCTCGGCAATAATATTTTTAAAAGTTTCAAATCTTTGATTTTTATTTGAAATCCATTCGGGCTTGTCTTTCGGAATATTATTCAAAAGCTCGTTTGCTTGCTCCTTAGTAAGGATTGCCCTCATTTTGCCGACAAGATTTTCGTTGTGTGTAGGTACAAAAACCTTTGCCGTAGTAGCCGCCTTTGGACTTAAAACGTAATATTCAATATTTGTTTTATCAATTCTTTTGGTTGTAATTTCAGTAATAGTGCACACACCGTTTGTGCCATAAGCCACAACATCAGATACCTCAAACATTTTCTGCACCCCCGTATGCAGATTTGTTAGCATTAATTCGACTAATCATACTTCTCTCTCCTATTCTTAATTCTCATTCGTTAGTAATTGTTTAAAACAATGTCTGACAAAGTGGAAAACAGTTTTTGCTCATTATATTTCTTACATATAACATTATACCATATTTTGATAAATTATGACATAGGCAATATAGCTAACAATGTTATAAAATATGTTGTAAAAAATGCTGATTATTTCTGTTTTTAAAAGAATAAAGCTCCCGAGTTTATCGGAAGCTTTATTTAAAATAAAAATTATTATTGTTCTTTTCTGTAGAATGGTTCTACACCGTTTATTGCATTTCTTGCAAGGTCCATAGTAACAGGCATTACAACAATGTCTACATCTTCAGTAAGGTATGGCTGTGCGGTTTCTTTTATAGCGTCAAAAATCTTTTTCATATCGCCGATAAAGTCAACTACAACAAGGAAGCTCTTTTTGTCGCTGTGCTCCATCATTCTTAAGAAAGCAACATTTACATTTGGCTCTGTGCTGAAATGATTGATAAGTGTAGCCATAAGGTCAATAGGATAATCCTTTGGTTCGCCGATTTTAATCTGCTCACCTGGTTTGAACAAATCTTTATTAAGTGCGTTAAAGTCTTTCTGCTGCTTGATTGAAATAATCATTGGCTTAGGGAAAGTAACGCTCTTGCCAAATGGATTGATTACAAAGCCTACTACGCCAGAATGTGGATCCATAACCATCTGAGAAACGCTGTCAAAGTCTGTAACTACCTTCTGCGCATTCTGTGTGTCCTGCCACTTGTAAAGCTCCTCTGTATCTGTAAAAAGTCCGAAGAATTTTTCTTTTTTCTGATTTTCAAGAAGTCTGAACTGAACCTGTGTTGCCTGCTTCATAACAGTCTGACCGTTTTCTGTAACAGCCTGTGTTGTAGGAACAACCTTTGCAGGTAAAATAAACTTAGCCTTTACAACTTCTGTAATCATCTTATCGACGTTCTCTTTTGAGTTGTCTTCCTGCATATTTACAATTGCTTCTTTTAAATCAGGGTTAAAAATCTTTTCAGCAGGTACTCTGCTGTTTTCCATTTTCATTTCGCTCATAATATTTATCCTCCAATAGTCAGTTTATAGTATAAGTTTTTCCGTCCTCAACAATAAGTCCCTTATCTGCCGGATATTGCTGAGAATCGTCTTCGTCACCGTCATTAAAAATAATATACGGTGTTTCCCAATCGTCTTCAAAAGTATAGCTGTATTTTCCGTCGCTTTCCTTTGTCATTTCAAGTCCCGGCCAGGTTTCGTTTTCATACAGTTCATCGTTGTAAACATATGCAAAAATCTGATCTCCCCAACTGTCGGGCTTTTCAAAATATACCTTTGTGCCCTTTGCTACCGAATACTTTTCTTCTACCGCAAACACAACTCTTTCGTATGTTTTTACGCCGTTCGAGTTTTTAGCGGTAAGCACCAAAGTGGCAATATCGCTTGACTCAGGCACTGATACGGTAATTTTGTCGCCGTTCTTGTATGCAACAGACTTTCCGCCATTGAGCACATACTCGGCATTGTCTGTATTTGCGCAAGTAAGCGTTACGGTTGCTGTTTTGCCCTTTTCAATATTAAATACGGTATCGTCAGCCACGCCTACCTCGGCAGTGTCTGCATACTCCTTATATCCCTCGTTGTAGAGAACTACCACGCTGTTTTCAGGAATATTGGCATCCGAAGTCATCTTGCCGTTTTTAACGGTGTACTTGGTCTTTCCGTCTGCCCTGTTTACATATGTACCGTCTGCAAGGTTAGTTTCAAAGCCTGTTTCAAGTTCTCCCTCTGTGTTTACAATTACAGCGCCCTTTGTGCCTCTTTCAATCATAACAGCTGTTGAATCGGAGTTAGGATTTACGATGCTTTCCTCCTCGCCTATCATAGCTGTGCGGAAGAAATTAACAGCTTTTACACTCTTATCCTTATACATATCGTCACCCTCTGTGCCGATACGGTTCATTCCCCATTCGTTATCAACGCTTGAGTTATAAGGACGGTCAAAGAACAGCGGTGTACCGTCTTTTCTTGCGGTTATAATTGCCCAACCGAGGAGAACCTGCTCCTTTGTCATACTGTACCAGTTGCCGTCATTAATGTAGTTATCGTGAGATTCTACCCATGTAACCATATTAAGCGGCGCACTGCCTACCCAAAAATCACTTATTGTGCCCTTTGACAAAGTATTATTTATAATAGAACTTCTGATTTTGCCGCCATATGTACTTGCTGTGGTGTGACCGATAGCCTCCATATAATCGGCAAGCCTTTCATTATTGCCCTGAAGTACCTCGCCGTACATAAAAAGATTATCGGCGTTGTTGACCTCGGTAGTCACTCTCTGCCAAAAATTATTGGTAAAGCCGTCATCTTCCTTAGGGTCATCGGGCAAGCCGATATGCTTTGCGGTATCGTAACGGAAACCGTCTGCACCGCAGGCTATGCAATCATTGAGATACGCAATAAAGTAATCCTGAAAAGAAGTACGCTCTGTGTTAATGTCAGGTAAGCCGCCCATCTTGTAGGTTGTGCAGGCAAGTCTGCTCGAATAATCGGTTAAATCGTAAGCGTTGTTCTTATGATAAAGGGTTTCAAGACTTCCTCCGCCCGCATCTATAAGGTCTTGACTTACTGCGCTTGTGGTAGGTGTGGTGTGGTTAGCAATTACATCGACTATAACCTTTATACCATACTTTTCCGCCTCGTCACACATAGCCTTAAACTCATCACGAGTACCGAGTTGATAGTTGCCTATCTTGAAATCGGTAGGCTGATAATGATAATACCATTTGCCGTCACCGTAAAGCTGCATTCCGCCGTCTTCGCCCTCAAGGCAAGCATTGATAGGAGAAGTCTGCAACGCTGTATATCCCGATGCCGCAATGTCAGCCATAGATTCCTTTATAGTATTGAAATCCCATGAAAAGCACTGGAGTATTGTGCCATTGTCAATCTTGTCTGCGTGAGCATACTCGGTAGAAGTTTTGGTTGAAGTATTATCATCCGAACCGTTCTGCGAATTTGAATTTGAGCAGCCTGCCAAATAAATGACAGAACCTGTGAGCATAGCAGAAACAAGCAATCCTGATAATATTCTTTTAAACAAATTATCACCATCTTTCGTTTTACAATGACCCTTGTGTAAATAAGCCACAAGGATAAAATTATTATAACATTTTTTCCCAGCAAAATAAATAGTATTTTAGCATTTTTTACAACTATTTTAAAAAATCCTACCTAATACACAAAAAGAGCCTGATTTTTTTGGGCAATCAGACTCTTAAATAGTTGTATTTACTTTTTCTCGGTAAGAAGTTTGTTGAGTTCTTCCATAAAAGTATTTATATCTTTAAACTGACGATATACAGACGCAAAGCGAACATAGGAAACCTCGTCAACCTTTTTGAGGCGTTCCATAACAAGCTCGCCGATCTGCTCGGTGGTAATCTCCCTTTCAAAGCCGTTTTGAGCTGTAAGCTCAATGTCGGAAACCATCTCTTCAACCTGCTCAACAGAAACAGGGCGCTTTTCGCACGCACGCAAAATACCTGCTGTAAGTTTATTTCTGTCAAAAACCTCTCTGGACTTATCTCTTTTTACTACATAGAGCGGAATATTCTCAATAATTTCATAGGTTGTAAAGCGTTTTCCGCACTTTAGGCACTCTCTTCGTCTGCGTATTCTCTCGCCGTCATCGGCAGAGCGAGAATCCACAACCTTGCTCTCTTCAAATGAACAATATGGGCATTTCATAAAAAACTCCCCTAAATCTCAAAATTTTCTAAAATAATTATAACATACTAAAAAAATCAAGGCAATAAATATTTATTTACAATTTTATTACATTTTTATATAAGAAAAAGCAACAGGGGAGAAAAACTCGTCTGCTGCTTTTTTAGGGGTAATAGGGTTATAGAAGAAATTTATGTTATGTTGTTGATAGCATAATCAAAACAGTTCAATTACTGTTTACTCTAATATTATATCAAAACAAAACCAATTTGAAAATTGCATTTGCAACGATTTGGCAATCAGGGTGTAAAAAATTACTCAATTTTTTTATTCAATTCTCACTATTCACCAAAATATCAGCCAACATAATAATAATATAAATATAACAAAGCTGATCTAAAAATTATGACAACTTAATAACTCATAATTTTTGCAAAACAGTGAAATATTCGCCGTCATAATCTATTAAGCCATCTTTTTTCATTTTACTTAATTCACGAGAAAGCGCAGACTTGTCTACACTCAAATAATCAGCAAAGTCCTGCCTTGAACCTTCAATGTAAAAACTTGAGCTGCCGTCACGCTTTTCTCTAAACTCAAGATACCTCATAATTTTTTTGCGTATGGTTCGCTCAGAGAGCACAATTTGATATTCAAGCGAGCGAAGATCCATTTCTTCAAATAACACAAAAAGATTTTTGAGCAGCTTTTGCTTAATAACAATCAATTTATAATCTTCATCTTTGATTTTGGCAAAGTCGAGAAATAAAATTGTTGATTTGCCGTGCGAAACAATTTCAATATCGCAGTGAGTTGTACGAGGTGCGGCGGTGATAAGCCAACCTATGCTGTCGCTGTAAACTCGTCCGAGAATTTCACGCACACCGTCAAAGTTGTATTTTTGAATTTGAGCCGCACCCTCAAGCACAAAGGCGGAATATTTATGAATCTTGCCCGAGCTGACTATAATTTCATCATTTTTATAGCTTTGAATTTTATAATCAAATTCCACAAGCGCCTGTTCTATTTCTTCATCTGTAAATCCCTCAAAAACAGGGTGTTTTCTGAGAAATTCAAAATGCTGTTCCATATATCCTCCGATAAATTATACACGAAAATCAAAATATCCGCACCAAATACGATACGGATATTTAATCTGCAAAAAGATTAACCGATAGTTTTCGTACTTTATACAGAAATTATAAAATTAAATAACAGACTCTGCCAAAGCTGCAAGCTGAGCCTCGTTTTCAGCAGTCATAGTAGAGCGGATTGTAACTTTGGCATCCGATACCTCTATGCCCTTCATTTCGTCAAAATAAGGTTGCATAGACTTGATTGCACAAGGTGCCCAAGAACCGTTTTCAATCATAGCGACTTTACGGTTTTTGTATCCCTTAATTTTCAAGTGGTGCAAAAAGTCATTCATAATCGGGAAAACTCCGCCGTCATATGACGGAGCGGCCACAACAAGGGTAGAATACTTAAATGCGTCCTCAATGTTCTCTGCCATATCACTTCTTGAAAGGTCAGAAATCGCAATTTTCTTGTTGGTTTTCTCCTTTAAAATATCATAGAGCTTTAAAGCGGCTTTTTCTGTATTGCCATGAATTGAACAATAAGCGATAAATATACCGTCAACCTCAGGCTCATACTTGCTCCAAATATCGTAAAGGTTAATGTAATAGCCAAGGTTCTCGGTAAGAATAGGGCCATGCAAAGGACAGATTTTCTCAATATCGAGCTTTGCTGCCTTTTTAAGTAATGCCTGTACCTGCACGCCGTATTTTCCGCAGATATTAAAGTAATATCTTCTTGCCTCACAAGCCCAGTCCTCGTCAGTATCAAGAGCGCCGAATTTACCGAATCCGTCAGCAGAGAAAAGCACCTTTTCTTTGCTCTCATATGTAACCATAACCTCAGGCCAATGAACCATAGGAGCCATATAGAACGAAAGTGTGTGCTCGCCAAGGCTGAGTGTGTCGCCCTCTTTTACCGTAACAGTTCTGTCTGTAAGGTCAATATCAAAAAACTGCGGCAACATATTGAATGTCTTTGCATTGCCGACAAGTTTCATATCGGGATATTTATCGGCAAGCGCCTTGATATTTGACGCATGGTCAGGCTCAAGGTGATTGATTACAAGATAATCGGGAGCTTTGCCGTCAAGAACATTCTCAAGATTAGCAAACCATTCATCTGTTTTTCTCTTATCTACGGTATCAAGCACACAGATTTTTTCATCAAGAATAACATATGAATTATAAGAAATGCCGTTTGGCACAATGTACTGGCTTTCAAAAAGGTCAATATCTTTATCATCAACGCCGATATATTTAATAGCGTCAGAAATATTTATATTCATTTTTATTCTCCCCTTAATTAAAATAATCAAAAATTAAATTATAATTTTGTATTATTATACCATAAATAGACATATATTTCAATAGAGTCAGGCAGCAAATTAGCTACTTTTACAAGAAGCAAAAAAATATATAAACAAACACAAAAAAATACTCCTAAGCAGTAAATATCAAAAAAACAATACTTAAAACAGAGAAAATTATTGCCAATGCAGGAGCAAAGCTCAGTTCTATATTACGAATATATTTTATTTTGTCGAGCAATGGCGGAAATTCACCATAAACATCGTAATAACAGACTATAGATTTTAAATATCGGGCAACTTGGAATCCGAACATTCCAAAAGCTGTCATAGTATTTACAGCATTATTTCCGATATAACTGATATTTGTATTTATAACAGCAAGAAATATCAAACAACACATTACGAAAGAAATTGCAATATTTGTACCGGAAACATTTTTACATTCTGCATTATAAGAAAAAATCCAGAATCCTACCGCACCACAAATCAAAAGTACGGCAAAGAGTATATGTAACGGATAATTATACGGATATAAAATTTTATTATCGTATAAAATCCTTGAAATAAAGAGCAAAACAGCATTATACAAAAGAAGTCCCATATCTCCTATCAATATTTTTTTACTCATTCAATAATCTCCTTAAAATAATTCAGTCTTTGCAGTACAACTTACTTATAATTTATGGTTACCGAAAAAGTGTGAAGCGATAAGATAAAAATAAATTTTAACTGCCGATAAGTGCTTTATTCAAGTTCTATAACAGTATTATCAATCATTAATGAATAGCTGTTTTCATAATTATTTAAGTATCCGAAAATCAAATAGTCTTTTAAATTAACATTATTTTTATTAAAATCGTACACAAGAATAACCTTAATATCCGAATTTAAAGAATCACTTACTTTGTTAATAGTTCCGGAATCCGAAATACAATTACCTTCAAGATAATAATCAGATGTGCCAAAAAACCGAAAAATTTTAATCGAACCGTGACCGTCTAATTTACTTTTTACAGAATAGGGAAAATGTATTGGCGATAATACTTTATAGCCATCAACAGATTTTTTTACATACGAAACACCAGATTCATTCACATCTTTTTGGGTAATTATCATACAAGTTTCATTACCTTCAACAGTATCAATTACCTTACCTACAAAAGGATCATAATACGAAAGAGCTTCAGCCGGTGTATCAAAAGAAATAAAAAGATTTTCTATTGGAATACACATTATTGCAATAGAAAACACCAATCCAAAAAGAGAAATCATTAATACTTTTTTCTTTGTTTTAATATGTATTACTTTGAATAAAATAACAACTAACACAATTACTAAAATCATTCTAACAATACTGTACATAATTTTCTCCAATAAAAAATATTATTTAAACATAATTATAACACAATAGCTACAAAAATCAATATAATTAACCATTTTAACAAGGAACAAAAACTGCGATTTTCGGATTGCAAATAAGACACCTTGACTTTTTGGCAAGCAAAAAAGAAAAGCACTGACTATAAAAATCAGTGCTTTTGGCTGGGCTGGCGGGATTCGGACCCACGCATGACGGAGTCAAAGTCCGTTGCCTTACCGCTTGGCGACAGCCCAATATATAATTTTTGTGTAAAACGCTTATTCTGATTGCGCAGCTTAAAAAAGTTGTTTGTGCAAATTACCGACAGTGTCTTTTACATTTATATAAGTAAAGCCGCAAAGGCATTGTACCTTGCGGCTTTATGGTGACCCATCGGAGATTCGAACTCCGGACACCTTGATTAAAAGTTTGGTTTTTTATTTTCTCTTAGTAGATTTTTTAAATAATGCTTTAATAATTGTACCAATTAACACAATAACTATTGCACCAATTACATATGGCATTATTATTTCAAATCCTTGTGATAATCCGCTATTTAGTCCGTCACTAAAAGCCTGTTGTATTTGTTCATTATAATCTGCTATTGTTGTTGGTTCCATTATATTATCCTCCTAATTATTATTTATATCTCCAAAGTTTTGATTAATATTAATTAAGTTTTTAATATTCCAGTTTTGCTTTTGTGAATTAGTTAAACCAGTAATATAATCAAGACTTACATTGTACTTTTGAGCAAGTATAATTATTATATGCAAGGGTATTTCTCGTTCACCTGTTTCCCATCTTCTATATGTAGTTGTTCCAACATTTAAGAACTTAGCAACTTGAGCTTGTGTTTCATCTGCATCTTCTCTTAAATCTCTAATTCTATTATAAATATACACATATTTCACCCTAATTTTTTGTTTAATATACTATATCATAACTCCGTCTGGTGTGGTTGACTTTCGCACCGTATGGTGTTATAATATGTTATGTAAACACCATTTGGTGTTACAAATATTAAATAAAAATTCGGTTTAGGACACATAAAAAAGTGACTTAGAACGTGTCTGGACATGCGTGTGAAAATCACGAGATAAATATTAATGTCATGAAGTCAGATTAAATTACGTGCCAGGGGTCCACTGTCGAATTACTAGAAACACTTTCCGAATGTCCCTATAAAATAAAAATTTCAAACAAGGAGGCAAAAAATGGAAGTTAAAATGATAGTAGGCTATCGTAGCGGAGAGTTTGTCACTGAACAGGGCGAGAAAATCGAATATTTTAGATTATCCGTTCTTAGTCAATCAGATGACACAACAGGCTTGAAAGCTGAAGAAGTAAAAGTTAAAGATTCAGAAGTCCTCGAGAGTGCTAAGTTAGGAGCTTTTGTAAATCTTTACTTTGACGATAAGAAAAAGTGTATTCTTATCAAAGAAGTTGAAAATGTTGATGATGATACATTAAACGCATTCACTGCAGTATGGGGGTTGTAATATGCTGACAGGTTTTGCGCTCGGTTGTTGCTTAATGCTCTTATTCAACTACCTAATTAAAAAACACGGAGAAAAATTCCGCCCCGGTGATGAAGAAGTTTGCAAAAAGTGTCAATTCAAAGACGCTGTAATGAGCACTTTGGCAGGTGATGATGATGAATGTATCAACAATTGATGAAATTTATAATTCACTACAACAGCAAAATGATTTTTTAAGTTCCGGTCTTGTATTCATAGTAGGTGGTATATTTGTTATTATAGGTATTTCACTTGCTAAAGGTTTTAGTTTTTGGAAGTGGTAATTTTGGGTGATTATGCATTTTTAGTCGGTTTAGGTTCCGTTTTCGGGGCTGGATCATATATATTTTTTTCATTAATAGGTTATGGTTTGTATCAAGCACTTAAGCTGATACGAAATATATAACACAATCTATGGAAGGAGTTAAAAAAATGGGAAAAATCAAAAATTTTGTGTGCAAGCATAAGAAAAAGCTTTCGGTAATTGCAACTGCCGCAGTAATGACTGCTATGTCAGCTATTAACTGTTTTGCTGCAGAGGCTGATACTGCTGTATCATCTGACAATGCGTTACAAACTGCGTTGACTTCGTTTACTGACGCTTTGACGAATGTACAAGGTAATATTCTTCAGTTCATTGTAGCTGCTATCCCAACTGCTCTCGCAATTTTCGGTGTAGTTGTTGCTGTTACTAAAGGTATCGGCTTTATTAAAAAGCTCCTCGGTAAAGCTTCTTAAAATGTACCTCTCAATCAAATTTAGGGGCAGGGTTAAAAAGTCCCTGCTCCTATTTTTGTTTTAGCTTGTTTTAGCTTTTAGATTGTGAGGCGCTCCGCAGGAATATTTTAGATTTGATGTAATTATCATCTGAAAAAAGTTTTTAAAAAAGTTCAGTCTTTACTCGGAAAAAATCGAATGATACAATTTTTAAGCCGAGTAACCCAAAGTATTTTTTAGCTTTTGAGTTGCTCGGCAACTGTAAGCTATCATTCGATTTTTGGAGAGTCAAGACCCCGTAGGGCTTTTTTAAAAAGTTTTTTCAGACACGCAATTCAGACACGCAAAAGGAGGGACATAAAATTATGGCTATATCATTGTATAGTGGTACACCGGGAAGTTACAAGAGTTACCACGCAACTGCAGATATAATAAGTTGGCTTAGATCCGGCAATAATGTTATTGCTAATTTTCCTGTTAATACAGATAATTATTTTAAGCGTAAAAAGATCGGTTCTTTTACTTTTGTACCCAATTCAAAGCTAACTGTTAATTATTTACTTGATTATGCTAAACAACATCATAAGCCAAGCCGCAAAGCACAAACTTTAGTTGTTATAGACGAAGCAAGCATAATGTTTAATGCTCGTCAATTTGATCGCAAAGACCGTATGGAGTGGGTTAATTTTTTCGCAAATCATCGGCATTTTAACTATGAATTTATCTTGATTGCTCAGAACGATAGAATGTTGGACAGGCAGATTAGGGGATTGCTCGAATATGATTACAAGCACAGAGCTTTAAAGAATTGGAACTTGGCTTTTGCTCTCCTCTCCCTCGTTTGCAAAGGTATTTTTCATTGTGTCGAGTATTGGTATCCCTGTAAAATCAAAACAGGAACGCAGCTTAAGCGCTTCAACAAGAAAATAGCTGCTTGTTATGATACAATGGCTCTTTTCAATTTTAAAGAAGAAAAAGCTGCTACTAATCAGACTGCAAATTCTGATCCAAAGCCTAAACAGCAAATAGATGTAGAAAAAATGAAAGAGAGGTTGCGAAATGCTATTAAAAATAAAAGCCTTGTTCAGCAAGAAGAAAATCAAGAAGCTGCTCCGTAGCACTCTATGTATTTTTTTATCTGTATTAACTGTAATATGCTTTGGTGGTGTTCTTGCTCCAACGCAGGCTCACGCTGTCGCCGGCATTGATGATGTTATAGTTTTCATAATAGGAATAATGGTAGCTTGTGGAGTAACTTTTACTTCTGCTGATGTAGCTCAGAGCACGGCACGACGGTACTACAATTCGGTTGATTCTGACACGAAAAGCATAATAGATAAAGCTGAAGAACAGTATGACGCAAAAAAAGAGTATTATACAGTAACAACAAACGGCTTAATTATGTGCTTAGCAAGTGAATGGCAAAAAATATTTGATTCTATTGCCTCTTTTATTTTTAATCCATCTGTAATAGCTGATTCTAGTTATGTCGATTTTAGTGTACCGCAAGCGACTTTTAAAAACTATGATAGTTTTGTTTCTCTATTACAGCAAAATGGTTCACTTGATTTTGAATATCAATGCACTAAAGATAGTTACTCAAGTTTTGTCATTGGCAGTACAATGATTGAATTGATAGGAAAAGATAACTGTTCAAATGTACCTACTGAAGTTATGACTGTATGGAATAGCAATAATACTTCTTATTGGAAAGATTGTAATGTATTAATGAAAATTTCTATTCTTGGCACTCAATATTCTTTTTATCAATCTTTATATGGTTCAAAATCTTATATGACTAATTATATTAATTATTATAATCATACTTATCATTTTAATCTTAGTGATAATGGCACAATCATATATAAATATGATAATGCTGGTTCAAAGGGTTCTTTAATATCTGGTAATGATTATATTTCTCAAGCATATTTTGGACCTTACAGTTTTATGTATTACGGTACTGAACTTGTCAATGCTACTCCTACTTATGATGGCACTACATATAGCCTAACTGCTCCATCAATCGGTTCTATAGTATGTGATGACGGTACTATTTTCGGAACTGATTATTCAATTCCTTGTGATGCAGATAGAATTACCGATGATATTTTAACTAAGGTTTTTACTTGCGACCCTGCTATTTCAATAGGTAATGATTATATTGGTACTGATACTACTTGGACTGATTCAATAGCTGACGCAGGCTCGGGCTCTATTGCTTTTCCTCTTGATGTTGATGATTTAATTGACTTGTCTCCGTCAGATGTCAGAGATAAAACGCTTACTGAAACTGGTGATATAGCAACAGATAAAACAGATACAAAAGACGATACAAAAGACGATACAAAAGATGATACAAAAGATGATACTAACACCAAACCGAACAAGCCGTCAATTCCTGCTCTGAGCTTGCCGGAAATCCTTTTTAAGGAAAAGTTTCCGTTCTGCTTGCCTTGGGATGTTTACAATGTTTTTGCTAATCTTGTAGCTGAACCCGAAGCACCTGTTTTTGAAATCCCGATGAAATGGGAGTTTTTAGATATTGATTATACATTAACTATTGATTTTTCAATGTTTGATGAAATAGCAAAAATTTCACGCTTTTTCAGTAGTTTGGGATTTGTTGTTTTTTTGATTTTAATATCTCGTAAAGTGATAGGAGCTGAATAATATGGATGTTTTCGGCGAGATTTGGAATTGGATTTGCGATACTCTATATGACTTGCTCAAAAGCATTATAGATTTACTTCCTGATAGTCCGTTCCAAATGCTTGATAATTCACCTATTTCAAAATATCTTGTATATATTAATTATTTCGTTGACTTTCAATTTATAGTTGATACTTTAACTTTGTGGCTTGTTGCAGTAGCAGGGTATTATACATATAGCGTTATCTTACGAATGATTAAAACTATTGACTAAAAATATATTGACTGCGGGGTGGCGGTTTGAACCGCCGGGGCCCTGCAGTCAAAAAAATTCAGGAAGTTGTTTCCTGTTAGGGGGGCAAGCTAATAGCCCCCCTCTACCTACAATACACACGAAAGGGACATAAATATGGATTTAGAAAACAAAATTATAATTGACTGGTTCAGCTTTACAACCTCTATATGTTCACCACAGAATATTATTGAGCTGCTCGGAATGGAAGAATGTCCGTGGGTTGAAACACACGGCTTCTATGGCTGGACTAATCGCTTATCTTTTGACCACATATCTATAATGTATGGCGGTGACTTTCACGACAACCTCGTAATGCTTGAAATGTCAGGTCAAGGTTGCAGAGTTTTTGAAACACTCGGTCACGGCAATTTTAACGCACTCTTTGCCTTCTGCATTGAAAATAAAGCTGAATGTAAAATCACACGATTAGATGTTGCTTTTGACGATTTCACCGGATTACTCAATCTTGATGAAATAATTAAAGATACTTTAAAACATAATTTTATATCACGCTTTCGTGTTCCTCCTGAAATTCATTCAAAAGTCTATGATGACGGTAAATGCGGTCATACTATTACGCACGGCAAGCGTGACGGTTCTGTCTATATTCGTATATATGACAAAGCTGTAGAACGCAACAAAGCAGACGAGATACCGCATTGGGTTCGTTGTGAGCTCCAGCTCCGTTGCGGAAATTGTAAAAGCTCCGGCAACCGTGCGGAAGAGTTCATCAGGCTTATGGTAGAAGAGAATGAAACAATAGATAATCTTTATTTTGCTGTTTTAAATCATTATCTTAGATATGTTAAACCATCAGATACTGACAGCAACAAGTGGCGATTTGAAATAGCTGACCACTGGGCTGAATTTTATAATTTTGCTGAAACTTCTGAAAAATCTATATATAAAGCTCCCGGTATGGAATACAACGCAATTAAGCTTCGTAAAACCTATGGCGAACGCTTTGGCGGTGGAATATATACATATATTCAGATTTTCGGTGTTGAAACTCTTCTTGCTGATATTGAAAAATGCAAGCCAAAGCTTAACCCTAAATATAAATTACTTCTTGCTGAAGATGAGGAATTAAGGAGGGTGAATTGCTGTGAACATATTGAAAGCATATGAAATGTTTATGCAGGAGCAAAAATTTAGGGGTAATTCTAAAGAAACAATTTCTTATTACAAAATCTGCTTAAATATGTTTATGGACTATTGCGGCTCTGACTTAGATGTATCAGATTTAGATGTAATACTATTTAAAGGTTATCAATTATATTTATCAGAGAACAAAGATATTAAAAGGGTTTCAGTTCGTACATATTCAAGGGCTGTCAGGGTATTCTACAGATATTTATACTTTGAAGATATAATAGATATTAATATTAATAAGTTAAAGCTAATTAAAGCAGATAAAGAAGTTATTATGCCTTTAACAGATATAGAAGTTAAGCAGTTACTTAATTCATTCGAACCTTTAACATTTCTTGGTGAGCGTGATAAGCTTATGTGTATGCTTATGCTTGATTGTGGACTTAGGCGTGGCGAAGTTGTAAAGCTCAAGTTATCTGATATAGATAAAAGCAAAAGAACAATGATTATTAACGGTAAAGGCAGCAAGCAAAGAATTGTCCCATTCGGTAAAACCGTTAAAAATCAACTAATGCGTTATCTTGCATTACGTACAGAGAAGCCCTGTTACTCCGACTCTCTTTTCTTAACTATTGAAAGAGAACCTATTACATCAAATGCAATAAAAATGTTATTTCAGCGTTTAAAAAGTTCGTCTGGCATTAGTCGACTGTATCCGCACTTGTTAAGACATACATTTGCTACTAACTATATTCTGCAAGGTGGCAATTTGGAAGTTCTCAGAGTTTTGCTCGGTCACAGCTCAATTTCTATTACGCAAATTTATATCCATTTAGCTGCACAAATGCAATTAGTTAATAATAGATTTGACAGCCATTTAGACACCTTGACTTAGACACCTTGACTTTTTGGCAAGCAAAAAAGAAAAAGCACTGACTATAAAAATCAGTGCTTTTGGCTGGGCTGGCGGGATTCGGACC